>Ga0181355_1000831_pt1 | contig 13459 bp, 31 predicted proteins | sample Fa13VDMM15DN_FD_130099 | JGI IMG/M metagenome (GOLD analysis project Ga0181355, IMG submission 130099) | Freshwater viral communities from Lake Michigan, USA - Fa13.VD.MM15.D.N | ecosystem: Environmental > Aquatic > Freshwater > Lake | place: USA: Michigan | collected 2013-09-23 | reverse complement strand
TTCTGATAAAAGGGTAGCATCTGCATACCTTTGGCTAAATTCTTGAAATGTAAAACTGCGATGACGAAGAACCTGTGCCGCAATACCCCTTGTTGTATTAATCTCTACAGTCATAAATGCTTGCTCAAAAATACTCCAATGTTCATGAGCGATGCAATACTTTAAGAGTTTTGCAATACTGTCATTATTTTGTCCGTTTGGATTACTTACTCTAGCACAGTATGCCATTAGTTTTTCGCAGTCTGCGGTAATGCTGATTAATTTTACGTAGTTCATAATTGTTCCTCAGTATATTGAACTTCAAATTCTTCTAACGGGCAAAGCTCTTCATCCCAAAAACCATTCTTTAATCCTCTACCAAGTATATGACCTGCTTTAATCCATGTGTTTTTATAATCTTCTATAGACATTCTTTTTAGAGTCCTACCCCAATCACATATTGTAGCGTCAAAAACTTCTGTACCAGCATCAAACCATTCATCTGATTTTGAGATAAACTTAATATATATCATTATTACTCCATGTATGATTCCCAAAGTTCTTTTGGGATCAATGTTTTGTAATCAATAGTTAGTTCTTCGTTTTGTTTTATATCTCTAGAAGCTACACAGTGATTTTCATCTTGTTCTATAATATTAGGATCGCTTGAATGATTTACAAACCTACTATCATCTATGGGGATTACATAGTTTCCCTGCTCATCTATCCAATAGTAATCTTTTTGTATTATGAAGTCTTTTTCTACCTGTGATAATGTTTTATATTTGTCGGGACTAATTTGAAATGATGAAATGCTGGTCATTTTCCATATCAAATCTCCTTTTAAAATATCTTGGCTTGCAAATACACCTATGCCAGATATTGGGCTTCTATCTAATTTGGTTTTTACTACTATCATGATCTATTAAACCTATTTGTTTTAGTTTCCCACCAGAAATGAATCATGTGTTCATCTCCATTAAAATATATTGGACAAAAATCTGGATAAAAAATACTATTAAGATCGCAGGCTACACAAGTAAAAAATAATTGTGATCTTGGATAACCGTAATCTAAAAGTTTTTTCTCTATTCTTTTAAAGTTATTGCCGCTGAGACATCCACTATCTATTACAATTAATGAATAATATGGGTCTAACTGATCTGGATGAATAAAAGCTTCAAATTCATTTTTGTAAGGAATATTAACTGGTTCTATATCTAATGGTTCGTCTTTATCGGATAGCTTATGAGCCATCAGTTGAGCCATCAATCCAGAATACTCGTAGCTTAACTGCAATATTGCTGTTTTACTAGCTAAGTTAATAGGACTATTATTACGAATTTCTTCGCAAATTTTGTCTATGCACTTAGTTTCCCATTCTCTATCAACATATAAACTTTTAAGAGCCATTTTATTTCTGCATTAACTCTTTGTGGGACATTGTTTTTTTATAGGCAAAGCCCATACCAAAACCCTGCATATAAGACTGCTTGATTAAATCCAAGCTTTCTAGTTGTTCTTCTATACTTTGTCTGTTTTCTTTAGCCCAATTTATAAAACTAGATTCTTCGTCAGAAATATCGTTTGGGCCAGTATCTAACAAATAAACATAATCGTATGAGTAGGCAGTTTGTCTTAGTCTTGTGTCAACTGTGCCAAATACAATAACTCCACCCTCTTTATAGATACTGGTTACAACCACATCATCTAAGAATGTGTTTAATAGGTGGTCCCCAACTTTAATGTGTAATGCGTGATCAATTCTCATTTATTGTTACCTTGCTATCAATACCGTCCTCATCCTTGTACTTGCCCACAAGCACATTATAAGCATCTTCTATACTTTCAGCCATTCTTAACACCCATAGGTCTTCATTGCCTAAAATATCGTATCGATCTAAATCTTCAATCATATAGGTGAGAATATTTGCATAACCCACATCTGCCAGTAAAGCTTTTATCTTAGATTTATTTTCTAGATAAGCCAACTCTTTATTTCGTATTGTTTCTTTAAGTTCTATCATAATCTTTCTATTAGTGTGTCTGATCCTTTCAAAGTATGATACCTTACTCAAAGCGTTTTGTCAACCAGTAATTACAGAATTCCAAAATAAGTGCAGCAGAACCCTATAATATATCCGACACAAAAAGCGTCAAGAACAATGATAGAGAAAGCAAATTTATTGCGGCCTATGTTTAATTTTATCATAATATATCTCACAATCCTTTACAACATTTGTGTTCCAACTCTTATAGTTCATTAAATGACCAAAAACAAAATGGCACGGATCATCACACAATGTAATCAAATTATTTAGATCTAATTCTAAATCTGGATTAGAATGAAATGGTTTTATATGGTGAACCTCAAGCTTTTTATTTCTACCACAAGCTGCGCAATATGGATAGCTATTTAAGTGTTCTTGTCTTATCTTGGGCCAACGTGAAGACCTAGTACCATAATCGTCATTGGCTAAGAAAAACTTTAGTAGTTTTTGAAAAATCATGGTTTAGCTTTTTCTGCAATTTCTTTTTCTATAGCATCCATTGCTGTTTTAACCCAATCAACAAATACACTTATCCTAGTATGTCCAGACCAATCATCTATATTTGAGTCTAATTTTTTATCTTCTGAGAACACACAAGAGTTAATTCCTGCTAGTTTTTTATCTATAAATAGTCCACCACCGCTATCTCCATTACATATTAAAAATTCTAAGCCCGTTTTGGGCGTATCTTTTAAAGAGCATATTAATAAATCTCTATCTATAGACTCAACAATATTTGATCCTGCTCTTTTTAAGTTATCAACTCTTCTTTCTTTACTTTGATATGTTCCAGTAACACCATACCCAGCCATGCTACAGATTTTACCACTCTCATCGTTTTTTGTATATGGTTCTGGATAGAAAGATATTTCTGCGTCCTCTTCTAAATGTCCTATACCTATATCATATTTACCAAATACATTTTCTTGATATAGTGCGTGATGTGCTATAAAATCTGCTGGTATGGTTTTTCTGCCCACAACAATTCTACAATTTTTACTACCTTTAATTACGTGGGCGGCAGTTAAAAACCATCTTGGCTTAATAACCACTGCTGATGCGTAAAAGTAGGTACTTTCTTCATTATCATAATTACCTTCTATTTTTACCACCGATGGGTGTTTATCGCCATATTCAATGTATTTAGAGTCTGGCACATTTTGGTCTATTGTTCCAGCTATCGACTGATTCTCTAAAAACAAACAAAAAAGTATTAATAATAGCTTTTTCATGGCTAAATCCTTTCGGTGCCGGTTATGAAAATACCAATACTATATACACTTATCAAACAATAAGGGGATAGCTGGTTAAGGCTATCCCCTGTTTGCGTCAATAAATTGACTTATTTCACTCTTCTCGTACCAGAGTAACGCCAAACTCACCGGGACTAACTGGAGCAATTGTGTCCGTAGCTACGAACTCTGCCACAGCGGGCGAGCTAACATTTCCAGCATCGTCAACGTCTACTAGGGTAAGAACAACATTGTCATTATCAGAGAACTTTAGTTCACCAAATGCGGTTGTATCACTTGGATATGTAGTTGTTCCAGAATCGTTACCATTAACAGTGACCGTGAGCCGTCTTTCACTTACGTCAGAATCGACCACGGGACCGGCTGTTACATTATATACTAGAGCCATGCTATCACCTTTTTCCATACGAACAAGCACACATTTAAATGCTACCGGATAGATTGTTCGCATATCTATCTTTTGCAAACGCTTTAACAATCTTACAAAATTTTTATGATTAGTCCAAAGAAACATATAAGACCTAAATCTTTCAGTACATAACCACGAATTCCACTACGCTTTCCATATTATAGCTAGCTGTTGGGCAAGATACTCTGTTTTTTTATTTGGCTATAGTAGTCATTATCAAAATGTGGGGTGAGAACTATTTCTCCGCTAGTATTATCTAAAACTGTATCTGCTTGAGCCAGTATAATTTCGTTAGACTGTTGTCCCATTCCAGAAACATGTAATGTTCCCATGCCCCATCTATAAATCATAGTGTGTTCTAATTTTGATGTATATACATTGGAATTATTACCAAATGTTATATCTGAGTCTTCACCGAAACTACTGCCCGGAAATATAATTCTATTTAAATAGGTTTTGGTGTAAACATTTCCATTATTTATACTGCCACCTTCTCCAGTATAAACATTATCCATAAAAAAATGATGACCTTTGCTTCTATAAATTTCATATCCTAAATTATTAGCTATATCTTCTTGCACATTTTTTAATGCCCAAGGTGCTAATAAATCGTCATCATCCAATCTATAGATATATTCGTATTTACACTGTTTAAATCCCCATTCAAGTTTAGCTGATATAGAAGAAAACCGTTCTTTGTGATTTATAACTCTTACTTGTGGGTTATCATACACATAGTCTACATCTGGGTTATCATTTATAATGACCATTTCGCATTTTGGTGGAGTTTCTTGTGCGAGGAATGATTGCATTGCCTCTTCTAATAAGTGAGGTCTTTTATAAGTTAGTGTTAAAACGCTAATCATTCATATTCCCCATTTTTTAATTTTTCATTCCAAATAGATCCCGGTATCCAAGATGCTAAAGCTTCATGTTTAAAACAGTTGTCTTCTAAATCTTTCCAGTGAACTACCCGTAAATTGATGTTGTTTAATTTTTCTTTAAGTTCTTCAACTGTTGACTCATTAAAATTAAGTTCAAGATAGTTACAAATTATTTGACTCCACCAATTTGGACCAATCCATTGTTGTTCATAAATTATCTTACTAATCATATGCTCTAGTAATACATTGTCTTTTTTGAAGCCAAAAATAGTATTAGCTAGTGCAGACATTTTATAAGAATCATTGTAAACAACAAAGCCGTCGCAGTCTTTATAAGGTATGGTGCTTGAATAAAATCCATCTATTGTTTTAAAATCAGCGTCTAGATAAATTCCTCCTAATTTATGAACTACATACATTCTCAACAAATCTGCTTTAATTGCTGGCTCTTTGTAGCTATCATATATCTTTTTAAGATTTTCTGGTAGTTCGGGCAAGTTGTCATCATTCCAAAAATAATAATTAAAATCTACATGGCGCTCTTTTACTTCGTCCATATAGTATTTTATATGACTTGGTACTCTGGTGCCTACCCAAATTTGATGTATGTTAGTATCTATCATTTAGTTTATATATGTAGTGTAGATCTGTTTTAATTACGCCATCAGTATATTCAGATATAACTTTCTTATCTACGTAATAATCGATTACATTTCGTATGTTGCCATAGTTATAATCATCAAAGATAACAATTCCATCTTTTGCAAGTAATTGTTGTGTATAAGTAAAATCATTTTCTACGGTGACAGTTTCATGTCCTCCGTCAATATGAATTAAATCAAATGTATGCAATTCATTAGAATCGATATACTGTTTTAATGTTATGTTGCTATCCCCGTATACCTCTGTTATTTTTGTAGATGGATAAGCACTTTTGATATATTCTACACAAGGCTTAGTATATGAGTGACCATTAAGATCAAAAATTAAATATTCTGCTTTGGGATTGGTGCTGATCATAAGCAATAAACTATGACCAGCATTTACTCCTATTTCACATATTTTTGATTTGTTTTCAGACAGTTTTAGTAGATTGTGTATCTTATTTTCGTTTATATGATCTGTAAGGTTATCAGAAGATATATCACATATTAAATTACCTTCTACTCTTTCTCCAATTTTGTTTAATATATCGCCTATATTAGATATATGTTCTTTAACTTCTGGTTTTATTGTATCAATCATAGTTTATTTATACCTTACGCAAGCATACCACCCATTACGACTACGGGCAACTCCAATTTCGATTGGTGTTTTTTTTCCCCAATAGCAGCAATTTTTAACTGCGGAATCGGCACTGCTACTACTAAATCCTACCCCTTCATATCCAATATTACCACCACAATGACCCATACTGCATCGACTAGCTTGTATTTCAGCAACACCCTGTGCCGATGAATTACTATTACTAGTATAGCTATACGTTTTAGGCTTGCTAGAATAATATCTAACATTACCTTCAGCATAAGCTGTAACCGTTGACATAAACATTAGTCCTGACAATATAATAAACTTTTTCATTGCATCCTCCTTGATGTAAATATTGATAGTTAGGAAAAGACCCCCGAAGTGTGCATTGTTAAGAGGCATCGGGGGTTTACTCTTTTCCATTATTGATTAGCGAACAACGCTGCGAACCCGTGCTACCGCGCGTCGGCCCACATTACGTGTTGCTTCTACAGTCCGCTTAGTGACCTGTACGGGCACATTAATAATTTCGCGGGCAACCGTTACTGTGCGACTACGTAGGGCACACTGACCGTTTACGCACTCACCAGCACTAGCAACGCTACTACAAAGAACAATCGCAAAACAAGTAATTAAAATCTTCATAATATTCTCCTAAGTTAAATCTATGCCACATCCATGTGACTCAAAACACAAACCATTGGACTAGGGCGGAATCGAACCGCCGTCCAGAATAAACATCAACATAAACGTCTACATTATTAGTTAGTTGTTATCACACAGCTAACAAAGCTATCAGAATTATCTGCGTCAGATTGAGTACAATCATCAGTCCTATTTATGTCTGGTGGGACTACCATATCAGATTATCTGCGTCAGCATGATTGGGTAATAAGGCTCATGCCGCCCCACTCAGTACCTAATTAATTAGGCAGCGAGAGCGAGATTTACTTCGCCAACTAACATTTTAATCGGTTTTTATACTGGCCAACCGATCAACCAGTTAATGCAGTTTATATCTATTTTACCTGTCGATACCTTTACTAGCCCTATTTTAGAAAGTTATTTAATCCTTTAGCTTTCCCATCGTATCCAACTTTTCTTTTAATTTCTTTTCCGCCGCTATAGATCACAAACGTTGGGATCGTTTTGATATTATAGCCCTGTACTAGGTCTTTGTCAACATCATAATCCGCTTCGATGATCTCATAATTTTTCAAAGTTTCTACAAGGTTCTCATCAACTTCCATGTCGTTTTTAGCAATTTGGCACGATTGGCACCAAGATGCTGAAAATACTATTAATATTTTTTTATCTTCTTTGGCTTGAACACTTGCTATAAACATTAAGCATGATAGCAATAACACGGTTGTTAAACTTGATTTACTCATAGAGACTCCTATGTTAAGGAATATTTGTCCCTAAATTATAATACACCTATTTACTTATCTGACTTAAAGCCCTCCCAATAGCAATTCTAATTCCCAGCTTTTTATTAAAACCGTCTAGACTTGAGCATATTGCGTGTGATTCGGTGGTATTTCCATATTGGTCAGTTATAAAGATTATTGTTTTGCCACCTTTAGTCATGATTGTTCCATCTTTATGTTTATTCCTCTGATGGATAACTTTCACTTTATATCCCATATTCTTAAGATCATCAATACATATATGCATACTATTCCTTTCGATTAACTATTAAAGTTTTTGGCTATTCTGTATAGAATTAATACTGCTATCGCTAAACCAAATAGCGACACGGCTATTCTTGTTGGGTCATCATGAACGAATGTTGGACATATCGGGTGATGAATAACGTTGAGTAATTGTATTATTATCATAAGTATTATCTTTAATACTCCCATCTGGATTTGAACCAGAACGAAATCTTTAGAAGAGATTTATGCTATCCTTTACATCATGGGAGCGAGTCAAATTCAAACAAATCCTATCTTAGTTCTTTCAGCTAGAGTAACTTCGATTTCACTAGCATGAAACCATCGTGTATCATATGAGCGACCATTCCACCAACCACATTCGTATGTAACATTGTTATCGGCATGAATAGCAATAGCGACTATGGTGCCATCAACATCTTCTGCCAACTTAACCTTGCTGCCAACGTTATAAACTTCAAGTTTCATTATTATATCCTTTTCTGTATGCGTAAAGTGGGACGATTTCTTGATCATTGATGTATGGGTTTAAACAGAGTCGAAGATCATACAAGTCTCCTCGTTTGTTCATTCTAGCCCATGCTGATGGCTTGTCAAGTTGCCTACGAAGATTATCGGCTTCTTCACGCAGCTTCTTTAATTCATCTTTAGCGTTGTTGACAATAAATAAACTAGCACCAGATTTTACAGCAAAATCAATGATAGCATCTAATGGGGTAGCATTTGGATTCATTGTTATTCCTATGTATGAAAAAATTTAATAAGAATACTGTCTACAATATTTTGCAAAAAAGTTTGTTTGTTTTCTATAAAGTCGCTGAATAAGTTATTACAATATGTTTTACCATTCTGTACAACTTGTGCTACATGTTCTGCGTTTTTGCTATCTAATATATAGTCGTATGTATTAAAACAATCATCAAGTGAACTACTTATATAGCAGTCATCTTTATTTATGTAGTCAAAAAATTGAACATGTTCTTTGTTTGGATTTATGTATACGGGGATAGAGTTTGATTTCATCTGCCAGTATAATCTACTCCAACATAATGTATTACCATCTATATTTACTACAATTTTATACCTTAATTGTTCTGATAATGGTATTTGTCCACGCACTAAAGATTGTATTGTTGGGTATCTATCTAACCATTCTTGCATTGTCCATTGGCATATGTGGCTTAAATATCCATGATGCCTATCATTTCCTACACAAGATAGAGCATACTTTGTCCTAGTATTGTTATCAAGATTTCCTGTGGATGCTCCACTAAAAATAGAACCACTCTCCTTTTTGTGGAATGGAATATCATTTTCGACTTGTTTGAATGTATTCTGTAAACAATTAGTGAAAAAATCTACATTAGGAATTATTATAGCATTCACATCTTTTATTTTAGAGAAACATAGAACGGGATATCTTGTGTTATAAGATCTAGCAATAAGATCGCCCAAATTAATAATGACTCCATCACCTATTGGCACGTATTTAGAAATAGAATCCCCAAAAATAGGAATAATATATCTTAGTCTATCAAAACTGCCCTCATTTGGCTTGGCACTTGTGACCATATGAAGGCCGTCTGATTCTCGTTTTATAAAAACATCATCATCGCCCAACTGTCCAATGTCTGCGGTTTCATATCTTTTAAATTCATCGAATTGTGTATTGATGATGGCTTTTATGTATGGGTTCATAATTATTCCTGTACTTTAGTTCCCATATCATAAGGGTATCCATGTTCTTGATCATCACTATATACTCCCTCGTACTCGTTGTCAAACCAAGGAATTTTACTATCTGGTAGTTCTTCGCTCATGATTCTTTCCTTATGAGAGTATCTGTATTAAAATGCATTCTTAATTCAATAGGATAATGTTGTATATCGCAATTTTTGTCATAAACATTTTGACAAGCCATCAGAGCGTCAGAATAGTTATGATATAATCGTGCTAAATTAGGATCAGTAGTATATTGAAACGGACCACCTGTAATAAACTTTTGTTGTTGTTTATTCCATATTAGCCATTTTTGTATTAGATTATTCATTTAAACCCCAACTCTTGATCAAGTTCTGATAACTTTTGTAATGATTCTAGTCTCAGGTTAAGCATGGTAGGGCATTCTTTTGGAATGATAAATGCTTCGAACCTTTCGCCCATTCCGCTCTCTGGTTGATTTTTTAATGCTTTAGCCAAAGACGGATTATTAAAACCAATCGGAATACCATTAGAGTATTCAGCATAAAGATTGTCAATATATTTTCCACTAACTAATCCACAACCACAACTCTTAGTGTGAAGTTGTAAGTTAAATACATCGCCGCAAGTTTTGCATAGTAATAGTTTCACGGTTTACAAACTGATATCTTTCAAAATTTCAAGTATTCTTCTTGCCAACGCGGCCCTACCGACAATCCTACCATCAGTATAATCTTCACCATATCCTGCATTAGATTCATGAAGTTTTTGTTCTTCTATTTTTCCACGACATAGACGTATAACTTCTAATATTTTTTCTTTTTCTATATCATTCATATATATGTTTTTCCATCAAATGGATCAGTATTACCAAGCCCCCACTCATCATTAAAATCTGCTTCAAAGTGAGTGAATCTTTTCTTCTTTAGGAAGTCTACGGTCTGATAGAAGCAATCTTCGCACAGTTCAATCTCAAATTTCTTGCCATCGCTCCCACTATTATAGCCCCAAACAGCTTCTAGTGTAGCATTTTCATGCTCGTTATAGAAATCGTCTGTACACTGTTTGCCACAGCAATCGCAGAATGTTTTATCGTGAGTTTTAACAGTCTTGTTTTTATATGTTTTCATTAGTTATCCTGCAAATATTCATCAATAAACCTTAACATCTCTTCAAGTTTCTTTTTATTAACAGTGAACCAAAACGTTTGATCGTCAGTTAGATCGTTTAGTTGAAATACGTAGCGATCCTTTTTAATTACTTCTAGTTTTAGTTGTAGTAACTGATCTTTACTGATATTGAATGTTTGTTGGTTAGAGGTTTTCATGTTTTACCCTTTTTTTACGTACTTTATTCTTCAATGGAAATAAGCAATGTTTTACTATAGTGCTGATAAAATTGTATTCTACGCTCTCCGCAGCCCTTCGATCTTTAATGCCATGTAGTGTTATGTAGTTATAATATGTTTTGTCATACCAGTGTATTTGTTGATGTTCATCTTCAAATATTCTTCTGTTTATACAACTTGTGGACCCAACGTAATACATCTCTGAATTATAGTATAGGAAGTAAATAGAATAATCGCTATTTCTTCTACGTGCATTGAATTCTTCTGTGCCATATTTTAATGGTATATGTTGAGTGTGGTAATGCTCAATATTTTTTGCTATACATGGTATCTGTGGAAGTCCAGCATTTCTAATTATGTCTTTAGTTGTGTCTGGTATGTCTAATACTAGGTCTGTGGCATACTCTTTTTTACTTACAATTCTAGCAGAATCTATAAAACATTCAGTAAAAGAAATATCTTCTATAGAGCCGTCTTTCTTGATAGTATGAAAACAAACCTGTTTTTTCGTTGTAAATCTTCTGGCGTATGCTGATTGCTTGACTATAATATGTGCTAAATTATCTAACTTTCTTGGATTTGGATGATTACTAAATACGTTGAGCATGATATTTAAATCTTCACCGCTCAAAACTGTGCGACTATCAGAATATTTTTCTCTATATAAAATATCTCTACAGACTTGTTGCTGTTTTGTTTTGGAGAGATTTTTGAATTTTAATAAGTCCATAGCTGTTAAGACTCGCTTGAATCAAAATCCAATAGGTCAGGGTTAATAAGGTCAATCATATAATCTTTTGCAGCAGCCAGCATAATTTCATCTCCCACATCAACTAGAAGATCACTAAGATCAAATATTATCTTATCAACAAAATCATTAACTGCCATAAAATCATTACGATCAAGACTTTGCAGTTCTTTTTTGATATTCATTACCATTAAAACAAATCCCCATATCCATTCCACCAATCATAAATTCGTATACAAGCCATATATCCTAGTATGCCAAACAATACAAGTCCAGCCATTAGTTATTCTCCATAGTTGTCCAATAAGTATAAATCCAATTAGCTTCTTTGTTACTGTTAAATGACCACAATATTCTAAATTGATGAAGACTAACTTCCCTCACAATATCTTTCCCGTCAACACTCTCATTACCTTGAGGCTCTCCCAAAAGGTCTGTCCAAGTTTTTTGATCAATCATTATTTATACTCTTCAAAGGTTTATTCTCTACTCTTAGACTAGCCCGGATCAGATTCGAACTGATACTTGCGACATTTTAAGTGTCGTGCCTGCTGCCAATTGGGCTACCGGGCCTCGTATATCTCAATTATACTCTATCAATCGTCAAGTGTCAAACGTTTTCTTTAGAAAATCCAGAGTAGCAAATCAATTATTTTCCATAACCCAAGAGGAAGTAATATAAGCCAACTGTAAAAAATTCCCAACATAATATTTACCGCAACATTACCACGATCTTCTTTTACACTTCTAAATAACATCCACATAATTTATCTTTACGCTTCCATTCTTAATAGTTATATATGAGCATGGGTGATCTGTCCAACATCCACTATTATAATAGTTATTTGAACCAGAAACATCGTTGGTCGCTAAATGAGTGTGACCGCAAATAATGGTATTGCATTTTTTAAGAGAGCAATACGCTTTGGCTCTGTCGCACACCTGTTGAGAACATCTTAGGAATGTTTTGCTACTACGTTTAGCTAGACTTGAGTAATAAAATCCAGCATACACCTGTATATAACGATAAAGATAGTCAGCAAGTTTTGTTAGTCTGGGATATTTCGAAATCACATTGTCAAATATATCACCATGTAAAGTTAATATTTTATTATCCCCACTCATAAAACTATATTCGTCCATGAAATCAACACCAATCAAATGACTAACCATATCTGCTGGCCCATCATGATTACCACTAATCCATATAACTTTAATAGTGTCAGATATTTTACGGATTTGAGAAAGTATTTTCCAATGATCTTTTTTAAGTTTGCGAAAATCCCAACTATCAAATAAATCTCCATTGATAATCAGAGTATCGGTATCAATCTCTCCAAGTTCAATCCTAGACAGAAAAGACGCTAAGGTTTTAGCCTGACAAACATTACTTCCTAAATGAATATCGCTAATAACTATAGCATCAAAAGTCATAGTATGTATCCTTGTCTCTCTGCTTCCTTGTCAGATAGAGTTTTAATCCACGCTGGAATAATCTGTCCAGTTACCTCATCTGTCTTTTGTTTTCTTGGTTGACCCTTCTCGCCAGTGAACTCACAAATACTATAACTCATACTCTCTGCCATGCTTATAGCCCCATCAATACGCTCATTGCCGCCAAAAGCGTATGCTCTTAGTCCACCAAACTTTTCTTTGATCTGCTGCCACCCAAAATCATTTAGTGGTTCTTTTATCCAAGCCTTACGCTCTATTTCTCTTTTAATTATATAGCACAGTCTGTCAAGCATATCATACCATCCATCCTCACACTCTACCCATTTCAGATTTTTAAACTGTTCTGGATATTTCTCAATCAGTTTATCTTGTAGGTTTATGTTCATATATCTCTTTCCTCTCCGTGTATCATCTTCAAAGTGGGGAATCTAAGGCTAATTCCACCCTCTTGATTCTCTGTCTCTTCGAAATATTGGATAGTAACTTTCTTATGAAGAATCCTGCTCTTATCCTTATAAAAAGCTTGTCTTTCCTCTATAGTAAAACCGCTACCAACGTCTACTTTATAGCCCTTATGCTCTATAGTTATGTTAGATAACATGATCTCTTCACATTCTCGACCATCCTTAATATATCGGAATGGCCCAAACGAAACGTCTTCTACTGTATATTCATCGTCAAAGATTCCTATCTCTCTTCTCTTCTAT
>Ga0181355_1000829_pt1 | contig 13468 bp, 15 predicted proteins | sample Fa13VDMM15DN_FD_130099 | JGI IMG/M metagenome (GOLD analysis project Ga0181355, IMG submission 130099) | Freshwater viral communities from Lake Michigan, USA - Fa13.VD.MM15.D.N | ecosystem: Environmental > Aquatic > Freshwater > Lake | place: USA: Michigan | collected 2013-09-23 | reverse complement strand
ACTGGATAACCAATAGTCCAAGGAGAAGCAAAATTGTCAGCACGAAATGCCTCCACGCCATCAACAAAGAATATAGCGGAATTATCTGCGCAACAAGTAAATTGATAGTTGCCAGTGCTAGGGAAGTTCACAGTATATGTTCTATCAAACACAGCCGCACTGGTTGGGTTCACCCACACCCCGAAAGTATTTAAAAACGTACACCACGCTGAATTAAACTGTGGAAACACTGGAGGAGATGCTGCCGCGTCGCGAGTGTTGAACAAGTAATCTGACACATAACTGGCACCTGCGCTTCCTCCTGCCGCATCGCCTGTACTGCTTTGACCACCACCACCACCACCACCAACTGCGACCTCAATGGTGTCACCCTCGTCAACAGTAAAATTTACCACGGAGAATCCTGCACCGCTGCCGTCGCCGCCGGAGGCACTGTCTGCTCCGCCAGCACCGCCGCCGCCACCCCAAAGGTAAGCAGTTGCCGGAACAGCATTACCTTGATTCCAAATTATGCTTTGAAGTGAGCCAGTGTAGCCGGCCGGTCTAACTACTATTGCCATATTTTAATTAAATTTGATACCAGATGTCGCCATCACTACCGCCCGACGGCGCCGATGCACTGACATATCTTGCGCCATAACCATTGGAGTTGGCAGCAATGGCCAAAGTAACATTGGCTGTCAACGCACCGCCACCTGACAGTCCGCCACCTGCAACTACATTGGTAGCAGTGGCAGCCGCACCAAGATTGGTTCTTGCGCCAGCGGCTGTGCTGGCACCAGTACCACCATCTGCTACTGTTAAATCAGTTATTCCTGTGATTGTTCCGCCAGTGATGGCCACACTGCTTGCACCAAAATTACTCAGTCCAGTAATGGATCCGCCAGTGATGGTTACTGCTGTTGAACTTTGTGTTGCTATGCTGCCTAGTCCAAGATTTAATCTTGCATTAGTGGCTGTGTTAGCGCCAGTTCCGCCGTCGATAACAGCAATCACTGTGGTTAAATTTATAATTGATCCACCGGTGATGGCCACATTGTTAGCGTCTTGTACTGCCATTGTGCCCAGCCCAAGATTGGTTCTAGCACCAGAAGCGATGGTGGCACCAGTACCACCATCTGCCACAGTCACCGCACTAACAAGTCCGCTCACAGTGCCACCGGTGATTGCTACTCCGCTTACAGTCCCACCAGTGAATGCTACATTGCTAGTATTCATCACAGCAATGTTACCTAATTGTAATGCTGTTCTAGCACCAGCGGCTGTGCTGGCTCCAGTACCACCATCGGCTAGTGCCAGATCAGTGATACCAGAGATTGAACCACCAGTAATGTTCACTGCATTGGCATTCTGCTGGCTCATGGTGGGCAGAGCATTGGTCCAATCGGTCACAAATCTTGTGGTGGCAATTTGTGTATTGCTTACTGTGATTAAGGCTGTTGGAGCAATCGGAGCACCAGTAAATGTAGGACTGAGTTTTTCACCCTGCACAAAAGCAGTAGTAGCAACCTGTGTGGAATTATCGTTATATGTTGCATTAGGTGCAACAGGAGTACCCGTGAATACAGGACTTAGTTTCTCACCCTGCACAAATGCTGTGGTAGCAACCTGTGTGGTATTGGTGTTATAAGCAGCAGTGGGCGCAATTGGAGTACCAGTAAATTGAGGGCTGGCGGTGACAAATGCTGTGGTGGCCAATTGTGTAGTAGAAGTACCTTGGGCGGCAGTAGGTGCAGTGGGTACGCCCGCAAATGCTGGACTGCTGGTAACAAATGCTGTGGTCGCCAATTGTGTTGTGGCGGTGCCAGAGTTAGCGGTTGGAGCAATAGGCACTCCGGTAAACTGTGGGCTCTGACTCACAAATGCAGTTGTTGCAATTTGTGTGTTTGAGGTACCGGCGGCGGCAGTGGGTGCAGTAGGTATACCAGTAAATACAGGGCTGATTTTTTGTTCCTGCACATAATTTTGTGAGGCCAGTGCCACCCATGCGTTGGCAGTGCTGTATGAGGAAATAATATCGCTAGTGCTGTTGTACCAAAGTTGTCCTAGAATTGGTTGTAGCGGTTCAGTTGAGTTGGCAAAATTTTCCAACAAATACACGTAGTTTTCGTTTTCGTAAGCGCCGTAATCTGTTAGGGCACGACCCACTAGGGCCAGGTCTGTGGCGGTGGTATTCACAGTACCGTCTGCGACGATGGCAACTACATTTCCGCGGCTGTTGTTGATAATATATGACATTGATAACTCCGAGTCCGTGTATTTAGCCACGGATTTGGTTAGCAGTGCCTGGCACAAAGTTTGGTAAATACAGCACTAGGACTGCAAATTTATGACACAACTATTAATCAATGTGGGCAATGTTGCCAATGATGGACAAGGAACTCCGCTACGCACAGCGTTTCAATCTATAAACAGCAACTTCACTGAACTGTATAATCAGACGCAAACAACCGTTCCCACTTCCTCAAGTGGACAAGAAGGCGATGTGCCCGGTATGATAGCTTTTGATCAAGAATATCTATATGTGTGTGTTTATGAATTTGACGCTACCACTGTGATTTGGTATCGCGTGGAATTTGACACCGCTCCTTGGTAAACAATAACTATGAGTCAACCGATTTGGATTACCCCCGCAGGCAGTTTAGGTAGCATACCCGAAGGTGTGTTCTATCAAAATACCATGTTGGTAACAACAGATGCTTTGCTATTCGCGCCCACTTGCACGGCTACCACAACAGGTACCAACGTGATAACTTGTACCAGCACCACTGGCATCTATTCAGGACTTACTGTGTTGTTTTCTGGCACAACATTTGGAGGAATAGATTCCACCACAAGATACTATGTGTTGAATGTGGTCAATGCCACTCAATTCCGTATCACCACCACAGACACCAGCACTACCCCTGTCGCGTTGACCACCGCCGCCGGCACAATGAGCACTGCGTTTATGCAAGACATTTACTATATCTTGATTGCAGGGCAATTGCCTGCTGGTATACAGTGTTCTGCCAATGGAACAATTACAGGAGTACCGAATGCACTGGCCAGTTTACAAGGGGTTCCGTTTGACGTCACAAGGTCGGTCACAAGCAAATTTACTTTAAGAGCATACACAGAAAATCAAGACGAGACTATAGACCGTATTAGAGATAGAACATTCAGTCTCACAGTGATTAATGTGAATGCACCTGTGTTTACATCCGCCAGCGACCTTGGCACATATTATGATGGTGACAGATTAGCCATTCAAATTGCCATTGACAATGTTGGTCCCACTACTCCTGCTGTGGTTACATTAGTGGGTGGAGAATTACCGGGTGAAGTTTCAGTTAGTGCTACCGGATTGATATCGGGTTATATTCAGCCGGCTGTGAATGTTGATGAAGTTCCAGGATATGACTTGACTCCTCAAGATGTTGATCCTTATGACTTTATTACCAGTGCTATCAACAAGAATTATCAATTCACACTACAGGTTACTGATGGTATCAATACCGACTTGAAGACCTTTAGTTTTTATGTTTACGACCGTACTACTCTCAATGCCAGCACCACACAAATTACCGCTGATAATTCTAACATCACTGCTGATGAAGGCACTGAACGCAGACCGTTTATTGTAAACTCATTGCCCGAAAACTTGGGCACTGTGCGAGGAGACAATTATTACGCACATCAGTTTATTGCCAATGACTATGACACACCCGATCTTAAATATGCTATCAGCGTTAATATAGGATCGGGATTGCCGCCGGGCTTGGCGATTGATCCCAACTCTGGTTGGTACTATGGATATATACCTGATCAGGGGGTGACCCGGATCGAGTACAGTTTCAACGTGGTGGCGTATCAGACTGATTATGTGGGAACACCAATTGCTTGCACTGCTACCACATTTGGCACAAACATAATCACTTGTGACAGTACCTCACAGATCGAAACTGGACAAACCGTTGTGTTTACCGGAACCAGTTTTGGCGGCATCACTGCGTCAGCAACTCAAATTTATTATGTGCTTGATCAAGTAAGCGCCACAGAATTTATCATAACCAACAATCTTGATAGTACTACCCCTGTACCTTTGACCACCGCGGCTGGTTCCTTGACAGCCAACCTAATTGTGGCCAGCGATCCATATCCATTTACACTCACTATCTCTGGCACTGCCAATGCTGAAGTAGTTTGGGTTACTCCAGGCGATCTTGGCACAATCGAAAATGGTGCCACAAGTATGCTGGTAATTTCAGCAGAGAACACAGGCGGACGTATACTAAAATATCGTCTCAAACCCGGCGCCAGTATAGCCCAGTTGCCATATGCCTATGTGCCGGGAGTTTATAATCTCTTGCCACAAGGATTAAAATTACTGGAAACAGGAGAGATCTCCGGGCGTGTTACCTTCAACACATTTGCTGTTGACCTTGGATCCACCACATTCGATGCCACTCAAGCAGTCACAAGAAATTTATCTGTTCAAGAAACCACATTCGACAGTACCTTTGTGTTCACGGTAAATGCCTATGCAGAAGACACCCAACAGATACTTTACAATGTAAACGCAATCACAGTTGATGACGGGGGATCAGGATATAGTTCAGGGACTCCGCCCGTGCTGACATTTAACACCCCTGTGGGTGCCAGTGCCAGAACCGCCACAGTGGGCGAAATCACCATAATTGGTGGTGTTATAACTGCTGTGGCCATTGATGATGGCGGTTCAGGATACACATTATCAGATCCAGCCGTGCTCACAATTTCAGCAGGGTATGGCGGCACAGGCGCAGAATTTACAGCAATCATGCGAGCAATAAGCACACGAGATGTTGTGAGTGTGGACAAGACATTTACAGTAAAAGTCCAACGTGAGTACAACAAGCCTTATCAGAATCTGTCAATTGAGGCCATGCCTCCGGCCAATGATCGTGCCTTGATTGCAAGTTTGTTGGATAACGAAGAAATCTTTGTGCCTGATTATATCTACAGAATTGACGACCCTTATTTTGGTAAATCACAACGTGTGGTTTATGAACATGCTTTTGGGCTTGCTCCAGACGCATTAGAAACCTATGTTCTAAGTTTGTATGAAAATCATTATTGGAAGAATCTTGTGTTGGGCGAAATCTCAACAGCACAGGCTCTAGACTCTGTCACAGGCGAAGTGGTGTACGAAGTGGTATACAGCAAAATAATTGATAACCTTGTGAATGCCGCAGGTGCCAGTGTGAGCAAAATTGTAAACTTGCCTTATGCTATTACTGATCCTGTAGACGGCAGTACACAACTCACACAAGTGTATCCCAACAGTTTGATAAACATGCGAGATCAAGTGATTGATGTTGTGGGACAGATATCTACCAAATTGCCGTTGTGGATGACTTCACAGCAATCTGATGGTCGAGTGCTGGGATTTACTCCTGCCTGGGTCATGTGTTATGTCAAACCAGGGCGTAGTCGACAAATTGCGTACTATATTCAAACACAGTTTCAAGGACACTTGAATGCAGTAGACTTCAAGGTTGATCGTTATGTGATGGATCGCACCTTGAGTCGTCACTGGGATACCACAACTCAAGATTGGACTCCAACTCCTAGCCTGACCACATTTGATAGATATGGATCTGGACAGTTCCCATTTGTTGGATTCGTTGACATAGCCACACGTCAAGCCTATGCTGACATCAACAATCGCACACTGGACTATATTGCTGACCTTGGCGGATTAGATGGACAACTTTCCAATATCGACGGAGACACAATAGTTTTTGCCAAACAAGAATACTACAGCGATTATGCCACACTGGCTGACGCCTGGCAAAATTATACTGATCTGTATGGCAATGTGTACAGCCCTGAAACTGTTGGTGAATACTTTGATGAAAGCTATACCATACCCGGGGGAAACACATACGATTGTACCAACACTTATGTCACTACCAACTACATTGAGGCCGCAACCACAGCAGGCATGTCCACCGATGATCCTGTCTATTTTACTGGTGTTGTGTTTGGTGGTATAGATGACAATGGCACCAATGGACTTACCCAAATATATTATGTGACTGATGTTGTTCACACTACTTGCACTGCTACTGCATCAGGAACAAACTTGATAACTTGTGCTGATGCCACATATCTTAACACCAACGATGTGGTATGGTTCACCGGCGCCACATTTGGAGGAGTAGATGCACTTGACGCCAGTAATACTATTCAAGAATATTATGTGACCAAAATATCCAGTACTACGTTCAAGATCTCATTGACACAAGGCGGCGCTTTCGTGGCTTTATCGACTGCATCGGGCACAATGACTGTGTACACCAGTTATTTCACGGTGAGCGAAACTGCGGGTGGCAGCAATGTTGTATTGTCAACCGCATCAGGCAGCATGATTGTAAATTTTGGCAACACAAGAATGGCAGTGTACACAATCAGTGTAGATCTTGTGACCACGTTGGTAACACTTGTGCCCAGTCAACTCACGGCAGAAACACAATATATTCAGATCAATCGCGGACAACAATATGCAGGTCAACAATTGTACTTTCCCACTAGCCCGGCACAGGGTTATACAGTGGTGGCCTGGATTGATGTTCCAGCATCTAACACAACCGAAACCACTTTTGATGGTGGTAGTATGGCATTTATCCAACCAGTTGATATGTACGATCCCTCTGATCGGGATGATAAATATCTGGTATTTCCCAAAGCCAATATATTGGTATAACTAGGACAAAAAACAATGGCAAGTCAAATTAACCCAAATGACATCGACGGAGCGTATCCGGTTGCTGGACAAGACAATAACTCGCAAGGTTTTCGTGATAACTTCACCAATACCAAAACAAACTTTACCTATGCGGCAGGCGAAATTACCGATTTACAGAACAATGTGGTGTTGAAGTCTGCACTGACTGGAACCACCTTGAACAACAACATGGGCGGAAGTTTGTTGGTAGATGCCACCATGCAAGACTTTGGCGCAACCAGAGTGGCCATTGGCACAGTGTCAGGTTCACAAACTGTCAACTACGCATCCGGCCATTACCAAACGCTCACAACCAGTGGCAGTGTGTCCCTGGCATTCAGTAACTTTCCCCCATCCGGAACTCAAGGCTGGATTATTGTGAGAGTCACAGTGGCCAGTATTGCCCACACAATAACACTGCCTGCCGCAGTAGGTGCCAGTGCCAGTGCAGCTTCTGTGCTGGGTATCCAAGGTATCACCAGTAATGTGATCTCCTTTAATGAAACAGGCACTTACGAATTTCAATTCCGCACTGAAGATAACGGCGGTACTGTTTATCTCAGCGAACTAACTCGTCCACGCAACAGATTTATCAACCCATTGTTTTTGACCGGCAGTGAAGACTTGGCTGCCAGTGGTGCCGCTAATGTTAGATTAACTACCAGTTACTTTACAACCACCGCTGCCGAAACAGCCACCCTGGCTGCTGGGACAGATGGACAAGTCAAAGTATTTGCCATGGCTGCCGATGGTGGCGACATGGTGATCACTGTGACCAATGCAGGCTGGAAAACTTCCGGAACAGGTACTATCACATTTGATGCCATTGGTGATGCTTGTACCTTGCTGTATGCCAATAGCAAATGGTACTGTACCGGCAACAATGGTGTTACATTTGCCTGATCAAAACACTTGACATTCTGCATGTTTTAGTGTAAACTAACAACATGGAACATCCTCTAATCGGTGACATAAACGACTTGACCATTGATGAACTCAGTGTTCGGGTCAGCGAACTCTCCAACAAACTCAACATAGCCATTGGCATGGGTAATGCTCATTTGTGTGACCAAATTAGAATGGCCCTGGAAACTTTTCGAAACAAGTACCAAGATAAGTTACGAGAATCATACAAGAAACAAGAAGAAATCAACCACATCAACTTTGACGACAAGATCAATATCAAATGAACGTTAGACTACAATACGACCTAGATTTCCTTGCAGGCGTCTACTACGAAGATCGATTACAAATGAACCGATACACAGTGAGTCTCAACTTGCTGACCAAGACCAAAGATTCGGCCAGTACCAACATTGCACTGGATCGAGCCAAGGCATTTGTACACGAGGCATTAGAGAGCACAGTTTTCATAAATCAAGCCAACGTAGAACGAGCCGAGTTCATGCAAATGATGGGCATCCGTGTTACCACCTTGCCCCAAGAACCGGTTGACCAGATTGTTGGCATGATGTTATACTACAAACTCAACTCTGTGATGGAAGACCGCATGACTGTGACTGGTCTAGATATAGCCAGTTCACTAGGAGACAATGTTTGGTATCAACACGACGAAGATGACCTGTCTGGACCATTTGCCGAGGATGGCTGGTGGTACCGAGCCAGCATGCAACATGAAAGCATAGAACGTGATCCTGAACAAGGTAATATTGTCAAAGTAATGTCAACTGGTTGGTATGAGTTAGATCTAGAATGGCCAGAGAACATAACGCTAGCCAGCGACAACACAGTGGTATTTGCAAACTTTCCGCGAAATGAGAAATAATCAATACGGTGAAATAATACTTGATGAAACTGACCTGTGTGATTTAATCATGCAAGGTCGTGATCTCACACAGATGAAATGTGTGGTTGATCCGGGTGTGGATGTAGAATCGGCAATTGGTTTGATAGAAAATCCCGGGCAGTTGGTAGCATGGACATTTCCCGACGACAGTGATACCAGTGTACCTGACTGGGATAACTTGCAACAAAGCCGCTGGCACATGCCCCCGGAATATCAACAGTTGGATATTGCCGAGCATGTGATTGCCTTATGCGATACTCCGGAAAAACTACAGCGTGTGGCTCATGAACTGTTGTTATATCAAGAGCGTGGCCTGTTTGATCTGCTACGCTATTTGAAATATCTAGTGGATGTGATGAAAAACCACTGTGTGATCTGGGGAGTTGGACGTGGATCCAGTGTGGCCAGTTATGTGCTATATCTGTTGGGGGTACACCGAATAGATTCAATGTATTATGATTTAGACGCAGGCGAGTTTTTACGTTAAATATTGTTTTAGGAGACAGTTATGACAAATGAAGTATATCGATCAGCCAACGGCAAGGCTGTGGACATGGGTGCATTGCGCCTGCAAAATGAAAAAGTTCGTGCAGTGGGCAACATGCGAGTAAATGCTCGCGGTGATGTTATCAATGACAACAATGAAGTTATTCGCACCAGAAATGAACAAGTTAACAAACAATATCAAAAACAAACTCGGCCAAATTTACCCAAAGGAAAACAATGACCAAACTAGCATTCGAAGCGCACAGATTTAATCGTGATCAAATACAACCACTCAATGATGTGGTTATTGTGGGAGAGATGGTGTTTACTGAACGTTTTACCAACACAGGAATTGTGTTACTCAGTGACAACGGCAAGAGCACAGGCATTCGCCCACGCTGGGGTCAGGTGTATGCTGTGGGTCCGGATCAAAAGGACGTGCAGGTTGGTGAGTGGGTTTGTGTGGCTCACGGTCGTTGGACCCGCGGAATTGATGTGGAAGACGAAACTGGCAAACATACCTTACGACGAATAGATCCAAAAGACATCTTGTTAAGCGCAGATGACATGCCGGATGACTTGACATTCTCGGGTGCAATACATGTAGAAGCCAAACCCACACACATGCAACACACATGACCACAGACTGGAACGTACAAAACGTCATTCGGGAATGCCAAAAAATGTACCACGGGGCAAATGATCCGCACATGACGGGTTTTGTCAATTGGCCTTGCAAACAAGACTTGTATCGTGTACAATTTGCTGTAGACGAGATGCTCCGGAGCACTGGCACATTTGCGGGTGAACAGGAGTGGTTAGACGAACAGCAAAAGGAAAAAATGTGGAAGGCACTAAATGACACAACATCTAATAAATGAAGCAGGTGGTATTCGAACCTATATCGAAACACAAGAATTGGCTAATCCTCAACACCAGGGATGGCGTCGTGTGAGAATTTACACAACATATGAAAACTCACGTGATCCTGAATACCGACAAAATCAACTTGATTTGTGCCTGGAACCAGGAGCATTTGCAAATCTCAAAGCCGTAGTAAACAGTCTATAAGAAAGCAGATACAGATGAAAGAATTATGGGTAGAAAAATATCGCCCGAACACCATCGACGGCTATGTGTTTGTGGACGATGCACAACGTGAACAGGTGCAACAATGGATCCGTGATGGATCAATTCCACATCTGATGTTGAGCGGCGGTGCAGGCACAGGCAAAACAACCTTGGCCAAGATGCTGATCAACGAACTGGGTGTGGATGAATATGATGTGATGTACGCCAATGGTTCCAAAGAGGCTCGTAAGGTAGAGTGGGTGGACAAGTTGATCAGTTTCTGTCAGACCATGCCATTTGGCCGGTTCAAGATTGTGCTGATTGACGAAGCAGACTACATGAATCCAAACTCGGTACAACCTGCGCTTCGTAACCTCATGGAAGACTACAGCCAAACTGTACGTTTTATTCTCACTTGCAACTATCCCAACAAGGTGATTCCGCCATTGCATTCACGCTGTCAAGGCTTTCATATTACCAAGAATGACCATACAGAATTCACAGCCAGAGCCGCAACTGTGTTGGTCACAGAAGGCGTGGAGTTTGACCTAGATGTGCTGGACACCTATGTCAAGGCCACATATCCAGACCTGCGCAAGTGCCTGAACTTGTTGCAACCCAACTCACAAACTGGTCGGTTATCGGCACCTAGTTTGGCGGATAAAAGCGCAAGAGATTGGCGCCTGGATTGTGTGGACTTGTTTAAACATGGACGAGTTCGTGAAGCCAGGGCCTTGCTATGTCAAAGTGCCGGCCCGGACGAGACTGAAGAAATATTCCGTTGGATGTATGACAACTTGGAGTTGTTTGGCCAGTCTGTGGAGCAACAAGATCAAGCCATTGTGATCATTCGTGATGGCATTGCCAGAATTCCTTTGGTTGCTGATCAGGAAATCAACTTGAGTGCCACCTTAATTGAACTTGCAGGAATACAGTGAATTCAAGGAGTAAGACTTTTTGTGTCTTACCTTGGATTGAAAAGTTTCAGGATCTTGGAGGAATTAGACACCTTTGCTGCCATAGTAATATACCTGTAAATTCTAACGAAGTTGATGGTATTAGAACACGGCTTGCAAATCAAGAATCTGTTCCACATTGTGAGTCATGTTATAAATTAGATCAACAACGAACAATCAGTCCTAGATTACAAGAAACTGCTAGATGGTTAAAAAACCCACAAGTAAAATCCTACATTGAACAATGGAAACCGGGTGATCCCGATCGTACTTTTTTTTATGATCTACGATTTGATAACAAATGTAATCTAGCATGTATCACTTGTAATCCTAGAGATAGTTCACTGTGGAGTAAAGAATTAGGTATTGAAATAAAATCACACCAACTTGAATTTAATAATGCTGATATTGTTGCCAGCAATAAGATATACATGGCAGGTGGCGAGCCCTTGATCATTGACAAATGTATTGAATTATTAAAGCAGGTGGCCAATCAAGATCAACAACCAGAGATTGTGATAAACACCAATTTAACTCGGGTGGATCCTGATATGCAAATGGTTCTACAACGTATAAAAAATCTCACATTAGTGGTCAGTGTAGACGCATACAATCGAGTAAATGAATATCACAGATGGCCAATGAAATGGAAAAAATTTATCAATAACTTGATCTGGGCTAGAGACGTTGGTTGTACAATACAGTTTAATACAGTACTAGATGCTGTTAGTATTATAAATGCCGCTGAATTAGTCAAAATAGAATCACAATGTGATCTATGGAATCTGACTATACTAACAGGTCCTGTAGAGTTGCAGATTAATAACTTGCCCGAGCATACTCGGGATCGGGTGCGCAATAACTGGGAGAAAATAAAATCCAGTAAATTTTTTACTACGGATCCAGTATTCAAAAGCCGTGTGATGCATGCATCAACCCTACTAGATCAATCAGGATCCAGTGCCGACCTGGCTAATTACATTACTATTTTGGATAGTCGTCGTAGCATCAATCATCAGGACTTTTTGTCAATAAAACTAACATGAGATACTTAATTCTAACCTATTACCAAAAGGCCAACGGCCAAATTGACGAAGTGATGGCAGTGGCCCGAAGCCTAAAAGCCCGTGATCATCAAACGGCCAACGTGATACTTGACTTCAAAACCCTAAGTGTGTTAAAATGTAGCATGAGCGGAGTGACAGTGCCCAGAGACTTCAACCGCATTGTGGAATACTACCACCAACACTACGAATCAACCATCTCAAGGTTGTTCCAAGAAAATGGATATGAAATTGTCAAACCTGATCAAACTACCAACACGCAACAACCTGCAGAAAACAATACTAGTTGATGCAGATGGTGTACTCTTAGACTGGGAATATGCGTTCTCAGTTTGGATGGAAGAACACGGACACGAAAAACAACCCGGCTATGAATTCATATACGACATTGGGGATCGATATGGCATCTCTAAAGAACAAGGTCGTAAATTAATTAAAATTTTTAACGAATCAGCCGCAATTGGTTTCTTGCCACCGCTGCGTGATGCCATGTTCTATGTCAAACGCTTGCATGAAGAATACGGCTATGTGTTTCATTGTATTACCAGTTTGAGTCTAGACGCCAATGCCGGTAAACTGCGTGAAATGAATCTGCGTAAACTGTTTGGCAAGACTGCATTTGAACAAATTGTGTGCTTGGCAACCGGGGCAGACAAACATGACGCACTGGAACCCTATCGTGGATCCAATCTCTACTGGGTCGAGGATAAAATTGAAAATGCTGACCTTGGGCACAACATGGGATTACATAGCATATTAATGGAACACGGGCACAACATGAATCATGAGTGCCCGTATCCGGTCGTCAAAAATTGGCGGGAAATCTACGAAATTATCACCTCCTAAACTGCGTAGAGTTTCAACACAGACCCAATGATCCGGTGACGCTGAACGTCCCGGGCCTCTAAGGCACAAACAGCAATGCCTGTTGTGGGCATTGACTGCAAGCGTTCACATAGATCCAGCAAGCCGTTGTCTCCGCTATGTCGGTCGGCCTGCTCCACATCTCCTGTGATCACTATCTTTGAATTCGTCCCTATTCGAGTCATCAACATCTTGACCTGTGCTGGTGTAGCATTTTGCATTTCGTCAGCAATAATCCATGAGTTTTTAAAAGTTCGGCCGCGCATGAATGCCAGAGGCGCAATCTCCACAACTTGATCTTCTATAAGGGCTACGATGTCCTGGGCACGATAATATTCGCGCATGACGTCTAATAACGGACGAGTCCACGGTTCCATTTTGGCAACCAAGTTGCCCGGGAGGAAACCATGACTTTCTCCCTCCACACCCACTGCTGGGCGTGTCATTACGATCCTATCACATGCACCTT
>Ga0181355_1000828_pt1 | contig 13476 bp, 13 predicted proteins | sample Fa13VDMM15DN_FD_130099 | JGI IMG/M metagenome (GOLD analysis project Ga0181355, IMG submission 130099) | Freshwater viral communities from Lake Michigan, USA - Fa13.VD.MM15.D.N | ecosystem: Environmental > Aquatic > Freshwater > Lake | place: USA: Michigan | collected 2013-09-23 | reverse complement strand
TTTTTTAAATTTGCTATTTTTTCGTCTATTGTTTCCATTTTATATTGAATTTATAATTGATTGACTTAATTCTGATGCAGTAGTGTTGGGTGGTAATCCCAAATCCTTTTTAATTTTTGTAAAGTTATTAGCTAAAAGAAAAGACTCACCAAGATTCACTTTTTTCATGCTAAATGTGTTAACAATAGATGACATTGGCAAATCAATAGAATCTGATAGTTTATTTACTATATCTGAAAAATTTGGTACTTCAAATGTTCTATTAGAACCCGCTATTTCACGTTCTGATAAGTCTTCTTCACCTTGTTGCTGATTATCACTATCTTCAGATTTACCTTCTACTTTTGACTTCCCCTTCCCTTTTTTATCACCACCATCGGTCATTTGCTCTTCATCTCCACCACCTTCATCATCATCTTCCCCATCCCCATCTCCATCACCTTTATCATCCCCTTTATCCTTTGCTTTACCTTTGTTCTTGCCTTTATCCTTACCTTCACCATCACCTTCACCATCATCTTCCCCATCTGCATCGCCTTTATCATCCCCCTTATTTTCCCCTTTACCTTTTCCCTTCCCTTTTTCTTTACCTTTTCCTTCCCCATCTCCATCTCCCTCTCCATCTCCTTCTCCTTCTCCCTCCTCATCGCCTTTACCCTTACCTTTGCCTTTTCCTTTGCCCTTACCTTTCCCTTCGCCTTCACCTTCACCCTCACCCTCACCTTCTCCTTCTCCTTCTCCTTCGGGTTCAGTTTGCCCACCTTCTTCACCCCCTTGTGAAATTATAGATTTAGGTATGAACAAAAATACATTTTGTGTTGGGTCTGCTTCAAATATTACGTTATCAATTAATTTCATTAATATCTCGCACTTAAATATATCCTCAACATTTTCGTTACTCCAATCAACCTCAAATGGTGCATCGGTTATTGGGGTTGGCATAGTTGAACTATCTACATCAAAAGTTATTACATTAATTTGCTCTTTGTTTTCAGCAATTACAAAGAAAGTGACAACACCATCTTTGATAGCTAAAAGAGGCACAATGTTTGGGTTTTCTTGCGGGTTTTTCATAAAACCTCCACTTGAACTTTGTGGGGGTTCGCATTCAGTTAGCAATTCTTCTAAATAATTCCATGATTCTAAAACTACATTAAAAGATTTTTTTTCACTTTCATCGCCTTTCCATACTTCTATAACTCTATTTTCATCATACCCTTTTACTTCTAAATGAAAGTCAGTATCATTACAACGATAGGTATATAATATTGAATCAATTTTTTTTAATTTAGTTAAATTCTCTCTTTTTAGTTTCATATTTTTCCTCCTTTTTTCAGTAAAAATGACTTCATAGATGCAAAAACTAAATTACCTCTATTTGGGTCTGCAATTTTACTACTTTGGGGTTTAAATGTAATATATGCTTCGGTCATGTGTCCTAATTCATTTGTTGGAACATTTGGATTCGTTTCGTAAAAGTGTATTCCATCAAAAACATTTGATTCAGACAGTTTTTTAAGCATTTTGGGATTATTTCTTAAATACATCCAAGTTTGAAGTGGTTTAACTCTTTGGTCAAAAAACATTGGATTAACCTCTAAATATTCCATAGACATACCCGTTACTAAAAACAAATAATCAAAAAAATCTTTTGAAGATACATCCCTTGTTCCAAATCTTGTTAGATTTAATGGGTTTCTAAGATTTAAGAAAAAAGGAAGTATATAACCGCCATCTGCATCATTTGAACGTATAGTAGCAAAAAAATCGCAATAGTTTCTATTTACTGCATAATAAGACGCGGGAAAATTATCAAATTTAAAATAGGAAAATTCTGCACTTGTGCCATGCCATACCAATTTTGGCTCATAATCACTTGTAAGAACTTTTGAACAATAGAACCCCGAATTAGGAATATCCTTATACTGATAAGCTAATTGCCAATTACCAAACCAATCAGTAAATAATGGCGTTCTGATAAACAAATTTAGTTCATCACTTAGCTTAGATTCTTGTCCATTTGGAGTAAAGAAGTTACCACTCATATTTGGAGTATCTATCTTTATAATATCATCATACCTTTGTTTTAATGGAAGAAATGATTGTTGAAATAATTCATCAAATATTGCATTATCAGCCATTTTGTTATCTGCTATAACAACTGCTAACTCATTCACTTCTTTTTGCTTTTTTGCTACCTTACCCTCAATATTAATTATATTTTCTATCTTAAATTTTGGGGTTAAGTTTTTTAAAACTATAAGTTCACTTATTTCTTTGTTTAACTTTTCAACTTCTGATTCGTACCCGCTTATTAAAGGACTTTCTTTTTTCGGTGTTAAAGTATTTATAGGTGTTATTGTGTTTGAAGCAGTTATTGGTACTTGATAAAAATAATTACCAAGTTTATTATATTCAAATACTTTAAAATTATTTGAACTAAAATTGGAAAGTGCATCAATATCTATTAGTTCAAATTTATGTACTTCATCGGTATATGTAATAAATCTGCAAAGTCTTAAACCCAAAACAGTTATTAAAGTATATTTAATGCTTTCATTGATAATTGTAAATTTATCCCCGTTAATGAAAAAATCCCTTCTCGGTATAAATATTTGTTGACCTTCAAATTCAGCTTCATATACGTTGTTATACTCATCAACTTTCTTTTCTATAATGCCAATAATTTTTAAAGCATTGCTCTTTATAGGACTTTTTGTGTTAATAAATTTTTTATTTATTCCTATTATTGGCTCAACTATGACATTATAATTATTTTGAAATACTACTGCTATGTTCGCTTTTAAAGAAATATAATTCTTTACATTATCATTATAATATTTTTCCAAAGTAGCACGAATATGGATTGCTTGTTCAAGGCTTAACCCTAAAATCCTATTAGTCATTCCTTTTTCCATGTCTTGCATTGTTGGCAATTCATAAAAAAATGGGAAGCCATTATTTTCAAATAATCTAATGATTGAATCTGCTCTTAACGATATATCAATATCAGTACAATTCTGAATTATAGTGGATGTACTTATCATACCCATCACAAATAAATCAACAGAAGTATAGTCAGATGTAAATGAAAAAGGTACGGTTTTATTAGAAGTGGGTGGTGTTAAAGGAAGATTGTTATTTTTTGATTTAGTAATAAAGTCTTGTATTTCTTGCTTTAATCTATTTAATAATGGTAAATCAAAAGTATAATTTGGCTCTAAATGAAATTCCATTCTTTGTAACTTTTCATTATAAAGCCCAAAACGAATACCATTTACTTTGCCAACAACATTAGCAAGGTCAATAGCATTTAATCCTCTAAATGTCATCCCATCAAGTGGAAAATAATAATAAAATCCATTTTTTAATTTATACTCATATATTTCTAATTGACCGATATTTCCATCAATATTATAAATACCCGCAGTAAATATTACTTTTGGTGTTGCCATATTATTCGTTTATATATTTATCAATTATTGATTGTTCACCCATAAATAATGCGTTTTGTATTTTTACGGGCAATTCTTTAAATTTAATACCATAATTATCAAACAAATATGTTTTATAAGCTTCTACATTAGTTATTTTACCAAATTCTACATTACCACCCCTCGCAAAAGTTATTAATCTATTTTGTTTAATAGGAACGTAGTGTTCATTATCATTATCAAATGGACTTTTTACCTTTTCTTTTAAGTTCAAAAAACCCTTTAATGAAGGTAATCTTTTATTAATAAAAATTACATAATCAGTATTACCCTCTAAAGTACCCCCATTTTCGTAGGATATACCGCCAAATAACTTTTGCATAGCTTCACTTGGCTTTAGTTCTGCATAACGTAAATTAGTCATTTCGTATAATGCGTTACTAATTCTATTTGGCAACTTAGATGTACCTTGTATTGATTCCACAATATCAAAGTCAGTCATCATTTTACCGCCATATTTATACTGCTTTCCCGAACAACCGCAATCATTAGTTTTGCCACCTTTAGCAAATGATACTCCACCACCGCTTTCGTTTATTGCTGATAAAATTTCTTTATTAGTCATCATTTTACCCTCAAATTCACGCTTTTTGTTATCTGATACGGCATTACGGGTAATAACAACTTCACCACCCTCCATTTCTAAGGGTTGGTTATTTGCTTTGTTTATTGCCTTTATACCCCCTTCTGAATGTCTGCGACCTACAAGAACACCACCTATTTTACCATAGCCATGCTCTATTATTTCGCCACCTTGTTTGAATGATTTTTCCATTTTTTGTAATTTATTATAATAACTTGGTGATTCATACAGATGGTGCAAAGATATTGTTTTTGCTACTGAAATATCGTTTGTATGCTCTTTTTCCGTATTGATTCCATCTTTTAAAGCATCTTTTATAACATTTAAGCTAACATTATGCTTTTTGGCTATTTGGTAGATTGTATGGGGTTGTTTTAGCATACCACCTTCCTTATATTCACCAATAGGTTCGGAATCGTAAAATGTCCTATTATCAAACCCACAGTTATGACAAATGTATTTATCAAATTCATCTGATTGTTTAGTATTCCAATGCCATCCACAGTTAATGCAAGTTATTTCTTGTCCTAAGTCAATTATCTTACCATTTGGGGCAAGATGCTTAGACATAATCCCACCTAAATCATATTTAGATATATCTAAATCTATAATTTCTATATTTTTTATCTTTTCAATTTGACTTATTAAAGTGTAATCGGGTCTTGGTGTAATAAAAATGTGTAAATCATTACCTTTTATCTCTTCGTAATCAGTACCGTAAGGATTGTAAAGACTTACGCTATTTTCTATAATGTCAAATATCTTTTTATAAGCACCCTTAAATCTATTTTCTTGTGTTACATTTTTAATTTTAATATAAAGACCATCATCATTAGAAAAAACTTTACCACCATATTCCATAAGGTCATCATCTTGAATGTATGCAGCTTTCACTTTAGTTCCTCCTTTTTTTAATAAAAATTTATTTACTCTTGCAAATGCCCATGCTGACCTTGAATTAGGCTTACCACCCATAATGGTTGGTCTATGAGAAGTTGAATATGCACCCGCACCCCTTCTGAATACTGCTTTTAATGTGCTTAACGATACTTTATTTTTAGGATGCTTCTCATTATATTCATCCATTTTATTTTTAAGGGTATTTATTGTAGAATCTACAAATTCTATGTTAAATGCACTTTCATTAGATGCAGCACTACCCTTTTTATTGACTTTAGAACCTTTAATTCTGTCTTTTAAAGGGGATGGCGTTTTTGATAATGAACCGCCTACTTTATATCTTATATCGGGGTTATTGCCATCAAAGGTAATATTTGTACCATCGGCAAGTTTAATTTGCGTTGATTCAAAAACATTTATATCATCTCTATATAAGTTACCATCAGTTCTACTACCATGAATAAACCACCCATCTTTTTCTTTATTTTTTATAGAATTTATAATATTGTTCTCTTTTTGATAATATAAAAATTGAGCATAACTATTTGTTTTAATTGGATTCCTTACATTTAAAAAACATTCTAAAACTTTTGCAATACCTTGACCATCTTCATTTGTAACCCAATTTTCTGCCATGTATTTTGCATTCCCCTCATTATAAAAATATTCCCTATCCTCATCTGATAAAGATTTTCCTATTGGGTCTGCAAAAAACCAAAATCCATTTACATAAAATGGGTTTTGGTCTGAATTATTTTTTTTCTTTTTGAATTTATAAAATTTATTTTTTGCACCATGAAAAACCACCATTGGCTCTCCGTTTTCATCAACCACCTTTGAGGCATTTTTGGGTTCATTCTCCCAATCACCAAACCATGCTTTAAATTCGGGGGTGCGTACCAAATGCCATTGTTCGGGGGTAAGGTTACTTGGCTGCAAATTAGGTGCAAGTAGACCGCCTTGATTATAATTATTATTTGGTAGTGGATAATCTAAAATATCTTTTTTATATATTAAATTTTGAAATTTGAAATTAATATCTACAATGATAGCTTCTTTTTTTTCATATTCTTTTTTTGAAATTATGAACTCATCAAATGGAGATATAACATCATTTGTTTTTACAACATACCAATAAGTCTTATTTTGTGTTACTGATTTCCACCCAATTTCTACTTTTTCTTTTCTTATTTCTTTTTTTATCTCGTATGAAGCATCTAATACATCAAACGTATATTTCCCTTTTGGTATATCTAAAAACCACGTTGTAAAAGGTGTTCTTTCAGTAACATATCTTATTTCTATTTTAGCATTTTCAATATCCCTATTTATTAAGTCTTCAGATTTACCCTCTTTAACCCATTTTTGCATCTTCCATTCAGTCAAATAACTGTATGCGGTGTCAAGTGAATAATTATCTATTGTATATGTTATTGGTTTTGCATTAATTGTCCCCTTAACAATACGCCTTTGCTCATAAATATTATCTTTTTCATGCTCAATAATTATTGGCTCTCCATTTTCGTCAAGTTCATTTTCGTAAAGTGTAGGGTTATTTTCCCAATCACCAAACCTATTTTTAAAGTTTAATGACCGAACTAATTTATAATTTTCGGCACTTAAATTAGATTTTTTGCCGTTTGGTGCTAAATTTTCCATATTTTATAAATAAATATATTAAAATTAAGAATTATCTTTGATTTGTAATCAATATTTATTAATCATTAAACTCAATCAAAATGGGAATTAAATCCACTCTTGAAGGTTTGCAGCCATATATGGCTACTGTCGCTGCTCTTGGCGTAGTATTCATTGTGTACAAAATGGTAAAGTAATTGCATTTCTGCAAGTGCAACCTCTAAAATAAAAACCCCGTATTCGATAGATTATGGGGTTTTTATATTTTAGTCCTTTACAAGTTTATTCATTGCTTTAATGAATGTCTTAGATATATTCTCCCATTTTAGTGAAGAAACATAATCGTAAGCATTTTGTACTCTTGCTTCATAAAGTTCTGACTTTTGCTCTCTTTCTTGCTTTACAAAATCAATGTTTTCTGCTATTTCGTATAAATCACTCTGAAATCTTATTATGTTGTCAACTTGTGCAACAATAGGGTACAATGTATCTAACATATATGCCCTTTTACCGCTATCTCCTATTTCCTTTAATGATGTATGGTTTGGTATTAGAACGGGCAATTTAGTTGCCATTGCTTCCGTTACTGATAGTTCCCATCCTCCACCCGTACAAGTGTTTATGTAAACATCTGATGCATTATATATCTTATTTACTAATTCAACACTTGCACCCTTTGTGGCATCTTCCTCCGAAGGAAACATATAGTCAACTCCTTCTCTTAATGGCGTTTGACTTAATATTGTTTTTAAGTTCCACCCCATAGGGTCTTTCCAATTCATGTGTAAGTATAAAAAAGCATTCTTATTATACTCTTCCCAATATTCTAAAAATCCAAATATAGTGGTTGGTATGTCCTTTCTGCTTTGATTCCGATTAATGTTCGTGACAATAAACTTATTAAAATTGTCACCAAAATACTCTTTTCTGAATGTTGTTATTTCATCTTTTGGTAGTGGGTAAAAATCTTTGCTATTGTTACCATGAGGTATAACATGAAGTTTATTAATCAATTTAGGGTCTAATCTTAATACTTGTGACTTACCGTATTCAGTATAAGTAGCTAAGTAATCAAAAAAATCTAACCCTATGCCAAGATTAGGTGTAAGTGCAAAATCTACGGGGAAATAGAATATGCTTTTAAACTGTTTCCTTCCCTCCACTTTCTTCATAGCTTTTATATCCTTTAAAAACTTAATACATGGAACTATAATTCCTAAATCTTGAAGTATGAATATCATATCGTAATCGTCTGACCTTAGTGTAGCCATAAATACATACCTACCAAAATCGTCTTTTACAATATCTTTCATCTTTGCTGATACAACTCTTATGTTGTTATCTTCCTTGTATTCATCACCAAAGTAATTAACCGCTACAATATCAAGTTTCATCTTATCTCCGTACTCTTGCTTCCAATTAGCAACAAGGTTCTTAGAAACACTTGCAAACCCCGTAAAACTATTGTAATCCCAAAGTGCTAATATTTTCATTATACTAATATTAATGGTGATGTTGGTTTTACTTCTTCGTCTGATTGTTCTATTTTAAATTGCAATAAGCTACCGTTACAAGTAATCTGATAATGTCCGTTGCTTATTTTAGCATGAGGGCATTGTGAATTACAAGGTAATCGCATAATCTGAATTTGACCATACTGACCCGCTACGGGTAATGCTTGAACGAATGGGCAAATGCTTTGCACTCCGTTAATGTTTAAAACATCGTCATTTTGTTGTCCTTTTGAAATTGTGTACTTTGTCATATTGTTATTTTGAAATTAAAAATCCTAATGTTACTCCCAATACTAATGTAATCCACTTGTTTATTTTTTGTTTTTTAAGTTTAGAAGTAGTTATTTCTTGTAATTTATTTTGATTATTTATTATGATGTTATTGTTATGTTCCGCTAATGTTTGTTTACTAACAATACTTTTATAATCTTGTATTTTAATATTCAACTTTGAAATTATACTATCCTTATTTATTATAAGATTTTCTAATTCAGTTACTTTTAATTTGGTTATCTGTAATTCTTGATTTGATACTTTAGCCGTTTCTATTATGTTTATGGCTCTTTGTATTTCTATTTTTGGAATACAAATGGTAGTATCATCATTTGAGGTTTGAGAAATACCTTTTAAGCTGATAAGTATTAAGACTGTCAGAATAGTGATTAGCTTTTTCATATTTACTATTTATTGTTATTAATTGATTATTTAAACTATCTATTATATAATATGATTTTTTCTGCTTGTAATATAGTTTATTTATTAATGAATCTTGTTTATTGATATTTTCAATATCTAATTGAATTGAAAGTTTTAAATTATTATTTATTAATCTTAAACTATCATTATATTCCTTTAATTGTTTAATTTCTATGTTTTCATCCTTATTAATTAATTTTAATGCTATTAGGATAATAGCTAATCCACATATTAACATTAATGAGAAAGTGAAGTATTTCATATTTAATTTTTTATATATTATCAAAATTTATATTAAATGGTTTTGTATATGTTTCTTGTTCGGGCATTCCACCCCATTTGCTAATATAGTATTTTTGATTTTCAGCAAAGGTACTTAAAAATGGGTCTTTTTGTATTGTCATACTATTACGATATACCTCTGCGTTTAGCAATGGTTCTGTTTTAATATGCATATTTGCAAGTTTAACCCTATATGCGTAATCGTTATCTTCAAAATAACATCTTGTAAATCCTTCGTCAAATTCGCCTACATTATCAAATATGTATTTATTCAAAAGGAATGCTGACCAATTATATAAATAATTTGGAACGTGCATTGTGTTTTCATAAGAATTATTTATTATAGAATTGATTATTTTTTCAGATTTTTTTAATACTATATCGTCATTTAAAATTAAAAAATTAGTGTGGTTCATGCTAATTGCTTTTTTAATTAGGAAATTCCATGAACCCGATACGCCTAAATTAGTAATTTGATTATACACATATAAATATGGTGGTATTTCGGCAATATCTTGCATACCGTTGTCTACAATGAGTATGTCGGTGTTTGGATAAGCAATGATGTAATGCTCTAACGCTTCGATTAATAAGTCTTTTCGGTTGATAGTTGGAATTAAAATGCAAAATGACATATTTGTTTATTTTAGGTTAATCTTTCTAATGATATATTGCTTTGTATTCTTATCTCTTTGTTGTTCAATGTCCAAATTTCCCCATTATTCATCGCACAGACAAATAACAAATGATGCTCTTGTGAATAGTCAATTACCATAAATGCATAGCCATTCATTTTATCTGACATTCTGATAATTGGTATTGTAGGATTTAATTGTAACATCATAGTAATATAAATTAATTATTATAAAAACTTTCTTAATCCTTCTGCTGAATTATAAATAGACCTTGCTCTATCCTCTAATGATTCTATTTGTTTTCTTATTTCCAATTTATCGAATGAGCAATAATATCCTTTTGAAGTTGCTATAATAGGAAGCACACCTTCAGAACGTAAGAAATTAGTTATCTTTCTTAATCTTGCACCCGTAATAGTAATATTCATATTGGACTTTTTAAAGTATTCATTTAATCTTTTGCATATTTCCTCTGAATACATTGGGTTATCTTTTGTTTTAGTGCTTAACCCTTTAATGAGAATAGGCATTATAATCCTTTCTTCATCAGTAATTTCATAAGTAAATTCTTCAAAATTCTTGACCATAATATTGATTATTATAATTAATCTATTTGTGTTTCTTGTTTATTAGGTATGCTCTTTACTATATATGTTGGTTCATTATATGACTTACTATGTTTAGCACCCGCATTTAACATTTTAGATACTAATTCATAATCGTGTCCGTATGATGCATTTAATGGAAGCATATTCTTTAAGAATGATGTTTTTATTATTAATTCACTATGACCTATTAACCCATATTCTAATTGTGAGTGTCTAACATGGTTATTTGGTTCTATATATGTGTTTGCATATACTAAATCGCAATGAGTATTTACTATTGAGTTATAATAGTTTTCAAAGTGATTGGGTAATATAACATCGTCATTGTCTACAAAAATCGTATAATCGCTATTAGATAGTTCAATACCCTTTTCCCTTGCCATATATCCCCATCCACCATAATTCTTATCAAGTTCAATAAATTCAATTTTATTTCGATTATCGTATTCTTTATTGAATAACCCGTTGATTAGTTGATTATGGAATGAAGGGCAACCATCTGATATAAACATACAATGGTAAGAATAAAAGGATTGAGATATTACACAATCTAAAACCCTTAATGTCCTTTGAGGTCTTAAATAACATGGTATTACTACGCTTAATTTATAATCAGCCATATACTATATAATTATTTTTTGAGGAATTTGGATGATAATGCGTTTGGGTATAAGTGGGTAATTGAAATGTAAGTCCTTCAATTAATTCATTTTTAAGGAAATACATATTTAGATTATCGTTTTGGAATATACAAGTATAACCATGTTTTTCAGCCATTTTAATTCCCGCTAAAAAAGAAAATCCATAATAGTTGTCATTTTCCCATTGATGATTTGGGTTATATTCTATTGCTTTGCTTTCATTGTGCTGAAATATTGGGTTAAATTCAGCAACGATTAATGATGGCGAATATTCCTCTAATACTCTATCTAATATATATATATCGTTACCATCAAGGTCTATGCAGAAGAAATCAAACTCTTTAGGGCATTTATACATAGATAGTAAAGTTGTTACATTCTCTTTTGTTATAAAATGTTCATGTACCGCTTCATTACCATGATTATCGCCATCAATCAATAAAGCATCATATCCTAAGTCATCTATAAACCAACGTGTATTTGATAGGTGGTAGCCATCCCAAGCACCAAGTTCAAGTATAAACTTATTCTTTGAGGGTATGTTTTTTAATATATGCTCAATATAGCATTCTTCATGTGCTTGACTAAATTTACTCCATTTTGGTATTGTGTACAATTCGTTAATCCAACTCATTTTTTAGTTTTTAGGTGTTATATAAATTATGCCTCTTTTAATATCTGTTGATTGTAAATCTGAATTATAATAAAAATCGTAATCATTTTCACCATATATTTTTATTATATATTGACTTATCCATTCTTTTGTAAATGGTTGACCATGAATTTCGTCATAGCCTAAATGTTCATCGGGTACATAAAAGTCATGTATTGCTATAACGGGTTTTATTTGCTTATTTGCTATAATTGTTAACTCTTGTAACATAGGGCAAACATCGTACCAATGGCTATCAATAAATATAATTGCATTGTCAGTAATGTTTATTGTGGGTAATATGTCAGTAGTATTACCTATGTGTAGTGTTATATTATCTAAATTAGCCTCTATAAACCTTTCTTTTGCTATTTGTCCAAAATCTTGATTAATTTCTATTGTATCTACTTTTGTAAAGTTCTTACTAAGCCAAATAGCAGTTGAGCCAAGACAAGTTCCAAGTTCTACTGCGTGTGTTAAATTGTATTTTTCTTTCAATTGCAAAAAGTTTTTGGATATGTAATAATCTCCATTAAACTCCTCCCATTGATAGGGCATTAAATTAATTTCATTTCTATTTATCATTTTATTTTGTATTTGTTTATTATTTCTTGTAATTCAATCATTCTATAATCCCAAGTGCATTTTTCAAGAACTACTTTTGAGGCTTTTTCTCCTATTTTTAATGCTTCTTCTCTATTATTTATATAATATTTACATTTTTCAATTAGTTCATCAAATGTTTTCCATGTATCTAAATCTTCTTTTACTTTAAATTCTTTCTCTAAATCGTGATAATCTTGTGTAAGGACAAGTGTACCCCCCGCCATTGCTCTTAATTGCCTATCTGAATAATATCTTGCACAATTTATATGTGGAATATTTATTGAAATTAATGCTTTGTTATATATTTCATTCTCCATTTCTTTATTACGGGTTGGTGATACATTTGGTATAATTCCCGACCAACCATTGCCATATAATTTAAAATCATCCCCAAATACATTGTATAAACCCCTTACAAACTTTTGCCTTGTTCCACTTTGACTAAAATTATTGTCATTATAATTATGTGCAATAAATATTATATGGTTTAATCTATGCTGATTATTATTATAATAATATGTATGGTCATATCCCGTTTGTAGATATTCTGAACGAAAACCTAATTCCCTCATTTTATAAGTGTCTGTATCATTAGAAAATAGGGTAATTGCTTGATTACCTATTTCAGTATAGTTTGATACATCGCTTCTGACATCACCCGACCAATTAAATATTGGGTATCTTTTTGAAGCACTTTCAAGTGTTTGAGGATATATTACACCCCTTTGTTGTATCTGCATAAATACAAAGTCGTAATAGTTATTATCTAATTTTTCTTTTAACCCTCTGTTTAATTCTGCTATGGTATTATTCCAATCTTGCCACCAAACAGTTTCTACTTGTGAAAATTTATTTTCAAAAGCTTTTGTTATAGTATAATTTGGATATTCTTCTCCATTTATAACTACTCTAAGACATTTCATTTTATATTGGGTTTATTAATAAATAAGGTTGAGGTATTCTTTCTATTGGTTCATTTTTATCATTAAGATAGTTCCTAATGTTTGAATTATGTAAATGATAGGTCTTAATTGTATGGCATGGATTAATAACATTATACCCATGTGATTGTATATCGTAAGCTAATCTATTGTCACAACCCGCAATTCCCATACCATAATCTAATTCAGTATGTATTTTTGGATTCCCGTTAAATATCCAAGTATCTTGACTATCAGCACGTAGAAATGGCTGAATATATCCGTTAGAATGATAATCGTATCTACT
>Ga0181355_1000827_pt1 | contig 13477 bp, 18 predicted proteins | sample Fa13VDMM15DN_FD_130099 | JGI IMG/M metagenome (GOLD analysis project Ga0181355, IMG submission 130099) | Freshwater viral communities from Lake Michigan, USA - Fa13.VD.MM15.D.N | ecosystem: Environmental > Aquatic > Freshwater > Lake | place: USA: Michigan | collected 2013-09-23 | reverse complement strand
GTTTAAATGTCGTGAGAAATTAGAATAGTTAGGTATAGAAAGTCTTCTAACTGCACCAAAAATATTATAATCGGTATTCTCAAGCAAGTAATCAAGCATATAAGATCCATCTTGACCGGAAATTCCTGTAATAATTACGTTTTTCATGTTTTTTGTTCTGTTATTTTATTTAAAAAATATTTATTTTGTAAATCTATTTTTGCGTAATATCTTTCCATGTTTACGCTATCTACTTCCTTAGCGGTTATTTCTCCATATTTAGCTTTTTCAACAGCATCAAAAATTTTTTGATTAATAGCGACCATGTTTCTATACTCTTGAGAGTTGATAATTAAAACGAATAGGTAGCTTGGCAATTGAGCTTTTAGATAATTGAAGCAATTGTGCCAGCTTTGCATAGCTTGATTAGAACGATTCTTTTTTATTTCAAGAATGCTTAAGAAATCAAAAGCATACCCTTCATCTACGCAAATATTAATCATATAGTCGCTTATAGTCTTGAACTTTTTCCCAGTTTACACAAGGAGACATCCAAGGGTTTTGAACGTGAGTCGCCAATCCGGGGATGGGAGTAAGAACTATTCTATTTTTTGTTCTTGATAAAACGCCAAATCTACTATTATCAGCTTCTTTTGAAGATAGAACTTCAAAGTCTTGATCTAAAAGTTTTTTTGTCATGATGAAAGAGCCGCAAGTGCTTGGCGCGGTTCTCCAATGCCTTGTGTTAGTAGCATAAACTTTTGAAAACAAATTTTTATACATCCCCCACTCTCCTTCAACATCATTTTGGCAAAGATACTTATCATTATGATCGAATAATCCAGTGTAATGCATCCCATCAGAAAAAGAATAAAGGTCTCTAACGATAATATTCCAATTTTTTAAATGAAGGTAATCATTTTCTAAAACGTAAATAAGATCATCAGGATTTAAATCAAGTGTTTTTATATAATTAAAAGTATCGTGATTTGATTGAGCATCAGAATTAGAGTTTAAAAAAACAATATTAAAATTAAATTTGCTTTTGTATTCTTCTATAAAATAATTATTATATTCCTCTTCGCTACCATCAAACATTACTGTTAACTTACAATCGTTATCAAGTGTCGAAATTAAATTAGCAAAACAATTCTCGTAATTAAACCAGTTTGGTCTTAAATTATTATTTTTATTTCTTGCAGTAGTCCTATAGAAAATATTTGTTTTATTGTACATTCAATTTAAATATATATTTTTTCTTTTTTTAATGAATTTTGCAGGTACGCCAGCCACTACATCAAATTGATTTGTGTTTGTTTTTATAAGAGAAAATGCTCCTGCTGAAGTAGCATATTCAAGAATTATATTTGGAAGTATAACGCTATTACATCCAATAACGCAATGTTTTTTTATGTAAATATCGCCAGTTTGAACTTTTTTAAAGACTTCTTCAACTACTGAATTAGTAGCGTATCCTTCAGTATAATCATCGTTTGATGTGTATAAAATACATCTAGCAGAAGTGCAAGTATAATCTTCTAAAGTAATATTTCCTGAATTTCCATAAAAATAACACCCTGCTGAAATATGAACATTATTACCTATAGTAATTTTTGTTTTGCTTCCTGCAATAATTAAGCATTGAGAGTCAATTCTCACATTATTCCCAATTTTTATATTCTCGGTATTATGAAAGACCGCATCTTTTGAAATAGAAACGTTTTCTCCAAACTGAATACCAGCGTCTCTTAACTCTATAGGCAAATAGTTTTCAAATCTTTTTATCATTGCTTATATATTTCAAATTTTGAAAGATCAGGGTAAGGCATTTCTAAATCATTGTTATGTTTTGGAGTGCCATCTGTATTATAGAATTGATTCATTAGCAGCATACCTCTTGCCGCTAGTTCTGGCATCATATAAAAATTCCATCCTACCATATCGAAATGGTCGTCATGATATGAGCATTCTCTGCGTCCACTATATCTAGCTCGTTTGAACCACAAGTAAGCGTCATAATTGTCAGTTAGAATTGCGCCTCCTTTACTAAGCTTAAATGTTTTATATGGACCAGTAAAAGACACGCACATATAAGTATTTGGAATGTACATATTACAAGTAAACCTTAATGCGCTGTCCCAAACTTTAGTTGGCTTTAGTTGATAGGCCCCTTTAATAGTTTTACCTTCTACATGTTCGAATTGGATCTTAGCTCCCGCATGAATTATTTCGCAAGGAACAGATGGATAAGTTCTTGAAGGAATACTAATGGTTTGCCCTTTGACGTTTTCATACATCAAAGCTAAGAAGATTGCATTTGATGCGTTATCGACCGTTACGACGTAAGGAGATCCAGTGTAATCGCCTAACGCTTTTTCAAAATCTTCTGTTATCCTGTATATTCCATTTGCCATTTTATTAGATTGTTTTCTGTTTCCAAGGGTTTACATAGCTAAAATAATGAAAACCAAAACTGGTTTTATTATTATAGTCGTATTCGTCCAAAGGGTCAATTGAAAATTTTCTCGCTTCTTCTAATGAAGGGCTTTTAAAAAAATGGTTAGCGATAGTCGAAAAAAATAAATCTTCTGGGGGTTTTTTATTTTCAGTATGCCTTTCTCTAAGGGAAAGATTAGAAAAATGTTTTGATGCCTCTCTGCAAAAATCAGTATTCCTATAACTTAATCCACCATTACCTATCCTTGTGTCTTTAAAAAATGGAATCCACTCATTGCTAGAATTTAAAATGTCAATAGACGGAGAATGAAGCCAAGGAGATCCAATGTAAGCAAATTTTTTATTTAAGACATAGTTTTCATATCCTTTTTTCATAAACATACCATCTGATTGGATAGTAATAATATGTTTAATGTTTTCTGGAATCAAGAAATATAACTTTTTAATACAAAAATCAGAGTATTCATCATGAGAAAGAGCAGGGATTTGATTTATTATTATATTATATTTTTTAATTAAATCTTCTCTATCGTTTAAAAAATTGTTTGTATTGTTTACAAAAGCGTATATCGGATAAGAGTACTCAGAAAATACATGAAAAGAATGAAAACAAGCAAAGTCTTCTAGATTATTGATTTCTCTGTTTCTACCTTCTACAAAAATTCCAGCAAAAACATCGCTTTTGCAAGTATGATTTTTATCATTTTGTAATATATCGTTACATACTAATTTAATAAAAGCTTGATCTTCTTCTTTTTTGTTTTTAAATAATAATTCCATAACAATACAATACTGCTTTAATTAAAAATAGAAACTTAAATTTTCTTTAAAAATCTCTTTGTTTTCAAAGATATATTTTGGAAAGTTTTCTTGTTTCCATTCTATGATTTTCAATGCGTTTTTATTTGGGCTAAATGATATTTTGTTTTTTATACAATTAATAAGACCATCTTTATCTTTGATGGAGCCATTCATTTCGTCAGCATGACAAAAATGTTTAAACTTATCTACTGTCTCATTTATCCCAGCACAATATGTGAAATGCCACCCGCCATAATCAATTAAATCAAACGTGTCTTTAAAATCTCTGCCATTAATTATTGGATTTCCTCTTACTTGCCTTAATGAGTGTAATTCATTATTGGATAATATTTTTGCTTTTAAAACCATTGAACCGGGAAAATAAAATTCTTTCCCTTTTTGATGCCTTTCTTCATCTTGCAGGTCAAAACATAAAGTTCGGTAATCAGTCATTAAAGTAAAAGGTTTATCGTTTTTTTCTCTTTTCTCTAATTCATCTATTAATGTTTCTGGTCTTGGTATTTCATCTAAATCGCCATGAATAATTGTATCGTCTGATTTTACTTTATAGTTTTTAATCAGTATTTCTTGTAAGGCTTTTCTCCCTGCAAAATCATTATAATGATAATTATCATAAATGCAATAATCTAAACAATAATAGTCTATCTTATTTTGGAATTTTAAAAATCTTTTTTCTTGATTCTTAAACTTAGGTTCTTTTTTTATTTTGCTATGTGAAGTTGGCGATTCGATAAAAATAAATTTATCTACTATAGGATCTAGAGTGTTAAGCCTAATGTCTAGAATAGACTCTTCTCCGTTGTACATGAATGTGTCAAAAATCATAATAATTCAAATTCTATTTTGTTGCTGAAATCTACTAGGCCGGTTCCAGACCAATGCCCATAACTGGTTATATCTACTTTGTTAAAAATCAATTTGTTCCATAAAATTTCCATTTCTGGGAAAGCATGTATATCGTCTAAAACCATAATCCCTTTATAGTTATTCTTTGTAAGTAAATCTAAAAGGACATTTTCCCATATTCCATCATGAGCTATGTCTAAATAAATAAATGGAGACTTTAAAAAAAGGTCAATATATTTTGTAAAGTCTTGAGTTACAATAAAATCTACGTTTTGAAAAGAGGGAACTTTCTCAAAACTATTTTTATTTTGCAAAAAACTAGTTTCGCATCTATCGATAATATCGAAAGAATAGATTTGATTTGTTTTATTTGCAGATAATGCTAACGCGGAAGCTCCATTAGAAGTTCCTATATCTATGATCTTTGAATCGTTGAATAAGTTTGTTAAATAGTATAACAACCTGTACGGTTCTTGTCCTGCTTCTAGACGAAAGTATTGCTTTGAAATACCCGTGCATAGACTATATAAATCAAATATATTTAAATTATTTAAATACTTTTTATCAAATTGGATCTTCATTCTTGGTTAATTTTTGGCTTTGTTACGTTATTCCTAATAAAGAAATCTTCATTAAATTCAAGTTGATTCTTTTGATAATTCCATTTATAAGAACAGGCACCAAAATGCTTCATTTGATATTCGTATTTTGATTTACCATTTTCATGCATCCATGTTAAATGTTTCACATGACATACAGGCCTAGGTATTTCTAAATTAGGAATGTCCTTGTAGCTTAAGGCATTGTTATTATACTCGTAAACGATATCATTGTCCCAAAAAAAACTATTTATTTTACTTTTGCCAAAAGTGCTTCTAAAAATTCTTGGAGGACAGAAGCCGTCAGTCCATTGTTTGCCGTCGAATATGTAATTTTTAAAATTAATGCTGTACCAACAATAGTTTTCATTTCGGTTTACGAATGAAATTATATTCTTTATATCTTGCTCTGTATAAAATTCATCTCCATCGACTAACCAAATAACATCGCAACCATTTGCTCTTAAGTACTGCAAGCAAAGGTCTCTTGCTTTGTGTTCTTTTAAATAACGTGGTTCAGTAAAAACTTCGTCTATTAAACCGTTTTCATTTAGCTTTTTTAATTCATCCGAAGTGCCATCGTTTTCTTGATTTAAATAAAAATATTCTTCAAAAGGAATAGAAACTGCCGCTATTTTAAAAATAGTGTTTTGTTTTCTGCCTTCGATAAATGAAGCCAAACTATCAGTTAAATATTTTTTGCAATTATATGCACAATATAAAATCCCTATTTTCATTATTCGTCTTTTATATTAAAATGCTTGTCGTACCTTGGCTTCGTCCCAATGTAATCATTTGGAAACCCATCGTTTCCATTTAGATAATCTTTAAAAGAAAATTTATATCTTCTAGGAACTACATCATTAATAAAATCTTGTCCTAAAACTTCAATTTGGAATAACTCGCTTAACCTAAACTCTAACTCTACCATTTCAATAAAAAAGTTATCAGGTTGAACTTCTTTATCTTTTATCTTTTTCATGTATTCTATTATTCCATTTAAAGTACTTATGTCTATCTTGAGGTTATTCATGCAATGAATTTGAAATTTCTTTCTAAGAGCTTCATGATAATTGAGCGTTTCATTTCCGTATTTACTATATACTAATTGAGTATCGTTGCCAAGAAAATAACACAGATAATATTTTGACCCATTTATTGAACCAAAGAATTTAGGAGTTTCTTTTCTTCTGTTGATAATGTATTTATCTTTATCTGGTATGGTCACTATTTGGCCTTCTATATTTTTCAATCCCCAATGAACTGCTCCGAAAAATTCCATGTACGGATTGTATTTAAACACATACGGCCTATCGTCCCAATAAAGCGCCCCAATCCCCTTTTCCTCAAACGACTGCAAAAGAACTGGCAGTTCTTGTATAAATTTATCCGTCATCGATTCTGGAGAATCTAAATAAACACAATATTGCCCATCTTTAATGTCTCCATAATAAAGCAAATGATTCATTAGGAATCCATGATTAGGAGTCCAATTTTGAGTTATTACTTTTCCATTACCTTTATTCGTTTCTAGTAACTCTATTGTTCCATCGTTAGACGGTAAGTTGACCAACGCTACTACTCCGTCAAAAGTTGGATAAATATTCTTTAACATCAAAGAGATATGCTCTTTACGTTCTTGGGTCATAGTCAATAATAGAGGTTTCATATTCCATTTCTTTTGTATATATTGACTATGCTTTGAGCAATAATATTTTTATTCATTAGTACTTTGTATTTTTCTGCATATTCTAATGAAATTTTTTGAAATTTTGAGTACTCTTTATTAATTTCAATAAGTTTAGCCATGAAGGATTGTGGGTCTGGATTACATATAAACTCTTGAGGGCATAACTCTACTGCGGTCAAATTGTCTCTGCAAGTAATCGGAATTGACCCAGCAATCATAGCTTCTATCATTGGCAATCCTAAGCCTTCAAAACTAGATGGGAGCAATAAAAACTTAAAAGTGTTATAAGCTAAATTTAAATCTTCATCAGATAAAATCCCAGCATACACGCCAAATTTTGGATCTTCAGACCCGCAAATCATTAATCCTTTATGAAGTTCTTGATAATTTTTAAAAGATTCTTTAATAAGAGAAAATCTTTTTCTGGGATCATTTGCTCTGCCGACATAAAGGAACGGCATACTTTTCGCAATTTTTGGATCATGAGCTACATCTTTCGTGGGATTGTAGATTACTGTTGAGTTTAAATTTAACTCATTTTTAATTTGTTCTTGTACGGTTCTTGAAATACAAGTAATTGCATCGGCTTGAGATAGTTGCTCTTTTACTTTGTTTAAATTGTATGTTTGATTTCCAATCTGTAAATCTAAAACGTTTAGAATAATAAAAGGCTTCTTCTTTTGATTTTTAGAGTAGTCTAGAATATCGTCATACATATCATTGTTTGAATAAACAATATCAGGCGATTCTTCAACGAAAGAACACCCGACAGCTTTCAATCCTTGATCTATTCTTGATATCTGATCTAATGTTTGATTCCTCCAGCCAAAAGTTTTTATTTTAATTGCCATTTTGTTTTATTAGCTCTTCTGTTGGGTGTGAGATATTAAAATAATTGTTTTCTTTATTAGTATCCGTGTCCATTATATGTATTTTGTTATATTATCAAAAATTAAATTCATTTGAATGTCTTCTGCATTTTTTGACTCTAGATATATTGCGTTTTCGTTTATAGGTTGATAAATTTTAGGAGACATTAGCCCATCGAAATGATATCCATATAATCCTAAAACTTTTTGTTTGTACGCGCTGGCTACCCAAGACATTCCTCCGTCTAGACAAATCAGGAATTTGCATGAAAGCATCACCTTGGCTGATTCGAAATAAGATAAATTTAATTTCTTCTCTGCTCCTTTAATTGTCGGTTCAGAATTATCGCCAATTTGTACTACTTTTAATCCTTTACTATTAATAAAAGAAACTATCTGCTCCCATTTACTTAAAGATATATTCTTCTTTTCCCAAGCCGTGAAAGGTGAAATGCATACGGAATCTTCAAACCCTGACTTTAGCTCAAAATATTTTGTCAAGACGCATGACAGATCTTTAGGGGGCGAAAAGCCATTCATTATACACGCGGACTCGGTTAAATTATTCACTAAATTAAACCAACAGTGATCATTTGGATGTCGAGGCATTGGGTGCAAAACGATATCAAATTCGTTCTCGCGGAGATAACTGACGTCTTTTTGACTGGGCCAATTATCATACGCTTCCCATATGCAGGTGTCGTCTATATAAGGATGAAATTTAAACAAGCTCTCCATATCCTCGTACATCTTGTTTATCCCAAGCGTAAAGTGTGAGCCGGGAAATTTTTCTTTAATGGCCCTTGCAACAACTGTTCCAATCACCAAATCCCCTCTTTGTCCTTGATTTGTTCCAATAATTTTAAGCATTTTATTTTCTTTCTAATAATTACTATTTGAAATTTGAATATCTCAAAAATGATTCAAAATTTGTTTTTGCTATGTCTATCGTGTAAATTGGCGTTTAGGCTATTAAACGAACGGTATGGTTTTGAAGTTAACTTTTTCAGCTTTTATAATCTTCTCTTTTAGTTCTGTAAATAATTTATATCTAAAATTATTAGATGATCCCGCCGCATGACAAATGAAATCTCCTTGTTGGAAATTCCATTCTGGATACCACTGATGAAAGCTACTGTTAAAGTACCTGTGCGCGACAAATTTAAAATGAGACCTTGTCTCCGATTTGTTATTTAGCTCATCTATCATAGCGGCCTGTTCTGCCCAAACGTGCTTGTGAAACTCTGTTTTTTTATACAAATTTTCAAAAAACTTCAAACTCCATTCCGAACACTTAACGAGGATGACCCCGCAATTAACTTCGTAATGATTGGGGTTGTTATTTTCGCTATTGAAGTTTCTGGCAATTACAACGTCGTAGTTGTCGTCAATCAAGGTCTCTAGTCTGATTGTGTGATTACATATCATCGTATCTACGTCCAGATACAGAATCCAATCCCACTTATTTTCTTTTATTTTTTCTATTAAAATTTTTATTTTCACCCACCCTATGCTTTTGGAGTAATCAAAATCTTTTTTTTGTAAATAGTAATCGTACCCGTGAGCCTCGCAATATTCGGTTTTTGATGGGAGCGCTAAATTGCCTAACTCTTCAAACGAACATCCTTCGTGAACTCCCGAGTCTTGATGCCCAAAAATTAAAAATTTTTTCATGTTCTTCCGGGTGTTTTGCAAAAATATTACACTACTATATTTTTATAAATAAAATCAACTACGTCTGTTCGAAATAAATTCCTTGGATGGATCTTATCGATGCCACCTCGGGCAAAATGATAAGCTTTTACGGGTTTCCCATCCAATTCTAGTCTATCATTATTTACCACTATTTGATTTTCTCTGCCTAGAGAAGCGCAACCGTAATAACAATTAAAGGCACTGCTGGGATATGTCCAGTCCCCTTCTAGTAATTTAATGTTATACGGCAATAAATGCACTAAAAGATTTAAAATATCGTTCTCTTTATTTCCGAATAAATCGGAATATTTTATACTGGCAAAGTGTAATTCGTCCCAGAATTTTTTAGAAGTGCTTGCGACTAGGCCAGCTTGAAGGTATTTATCGTAAGGAATCATGGTTGTCGAGGCGAAGGTTCCAGCGGGATTGAAGCAGTCTAATTTTATACCGGAGTTATGCGCGGCATTAAAATTCGTCGGAATAGCGACATCGTAATTCCCTTCCAATATCTCGGTCATTCTACCAAAGATTAGATGATCGGCATCGATCTTAACTACCAGTTCGTAATCATTGTATAGTTCTTTAGCGAAGGCAGCAGTAGCGTTATAAAAATTTATTATAGGATGCTTGGAAAAGACTCGCTCAATATCTGGCTGTTTGAAGACAACTAAATCTATATCGGGATGAAACTTTTTAAAGCTTTTAATAAATTCGTCCGTTCTGCACCCGTGATAATGACTATCGCTCGCTATTACATAAAAAACAGTTTTCATGGATTATTGTTTTTATTAATTTTTATTTACAGCCAAAATAGTATCGTTATCAATTCTTTCACAGGTAAAGTTTTCTTTATTTAGTAAATGAATTATTTGATTTCTCACACTTTCTAAATCTCCATGACACTCTATAAATATTTCTTTAATCTTATGAGCGCAGTCTCTAAAACCCTTAGATTCAAATAATGTTAATTCATAAGTTTCAATATCGACCTTGCAAAAATCAACACGGTCTAAATTTAGATGATTCAATAAATCATTAAAATTATAGCAGTCAACTAGCCCCGTAGAAATATAACTAGAATTAATGGCGGATAAGCTATTGCTAGTTGTATTATTAATACATTTAAAAAACTCTACTTGACCCGTTGATGCGGCTATTGCACAATTTACCGGATTAATATTAGTATTTTTACTAAAGACCTCTAGTATTTCAAAATGAGATTTAGTAGGCTCGATTGAATAAATTTTCTTGCATTTATCTTTTAGATAGAGCGAGAACAATCCTACGTTCGCGCCTAAATCCAAGACTACAGATTCTTTATTTACGTTTTTTGTCAATTCGTCATATTTAGGATTTTTATTAAAAGTATCGAGAACTGCGCTTAACCAACTATTGGGCTCGCTAAAATAATTAAAAACCTTTTGTTTGTCCTCGATATCTTTAATAAGATTTACATATTGTCCGAAGCAGTTTCTTAGTTGAATTTCTAGCATATTTTATTGATGAGTTATTGTTTTTGCCAGCGTCTGTTTATCCAGCTGACTTTATATGTTCTACCATGTATTTTAAACTTTTATCAAATTTTATTAGATTTAAATTATTTATTTGTTGAAAATTGCCCGTGTATGACGTTGATCCTTCTTTTTCTATTTTAATGTTACTATTGGATTCACAAAGGTTCTTGATTAAAGTTGCAATATCGCTTAATTTATATTTTATAGGATGAACGCAGTCTATTTCTTGATATTCTTTTGTATTGTTTTCTATTAATAGTTCTATTAAATTAATCAGATCTTGTATGTAGTATGTGTCGAATTCTATGTCTTCCCAAATCACCACATCTTCTTTTTTTAAAACTTTCTCAATTGTTGAATAAACGAAAGAGTCCTTCATCCCTAGTTCGCCAAAAATATTATATATTCTTAAATTCTTTATATTCTGTTTGTCTTTGATTATAGAAGAACAAATCTTTTTGCTTAATCCATAAAAATCATTTTGCTTATGGAATTCTGCTCCACTAGAAAATGTTATTAATTTGCAATCAGAATTTACAAAATTTAATAGGTTATCCAAAGAAGCTATATTATTAAAAAAATCTTCAGAAGTGTCTTTTTTGGTTCTTCTGCCTCCTTTGACGGCGCAATTAATTATCCAGTCAAATTTTTGATCTGAAATTAAACCCTTTAATTGATTTAAGTTTAATAGATCTAAATCTTTTCTTTCTGGAGCATATATATCATATTTTTTTGATAATTTTTTAAATATGCTTTTCCCGACAAATCCAGAAACACCTGTTAAAAAAATTTTTTTCATTACCTTTTTAAACTTAAAAAACAAGGCTTGTCGTTATTTAATAAATCATTTAACATTTCTGGAATTTGATCTTCTGTTTCAGGCCAGTATTGTTTTATATTTGGGAACAGATCTAAAATAGGTTTCATATCTGTCATCCAATGACTTATCCCGTCATGGGAATAATCGTTATCTCTTCCGCTGCATATTAATTTTACAGGAATGTTTTCATGATTAATATAAGTTCTTATTATTTCGAAGGGTCTATATATTAGAAATGTTCCTATTGAATACACTACAGGAGTTTTATTTTCCAAAGCTAGTCCACAAGCTGCTCCCATCATTGAAAACTCTGCTGCTTGGCAGTTAATGAATCTTTCTGGATAGTCTTGATTTATTTTATCAAACCCTCCGAAACCTAAATCGCCTGTCAATGCCCAGATTTTTGAATCTTTAGACATTTGAAAATGAAGTTCTTTAAAAAATTTTCTACGCATTTTTAATCTCCTTAAAATCAGCTTCTGATAATACTCTATAGTGCCCTTGAACTCCATTTAATAATGGAAATTTTTCGTAAATTGAACTAGTTTGTCTTATCTTTATATTAGGTAATAATATCTTAGCAATATTACATACTCTATCTTTATCTAATACAGATAGTGCGCTGCATCCATTTAGATTTAAAAAAACTTCTATGTTGTTTATTTTTTCTTTTACTATAATATTAAAAGATTCGTATATACTTCCCTCAAATATCTCTCCATCGCTGATTAAACAATAAACTTTATTTTTTCTATTTGCTAATGCCATGCCTACTGCTGCTGGAAGTCCGCATCCCAAACTGCCAGTAGAATAAAAAATTTTATCTTTTAAGTCTCTATTAGGATGAACGCCATGTTTTTTATGCAGTTCTTCTGCGTCTATTCCATAATATTTTTCTAAAACGACATATAAAGCTAATCCTGCATGACCGCTACTTAAAATAAATGGATTTGTATTTTCTTTTATATAATAAATCTCATCAATTATATTAACAGCAGTTAGATTGCTAGACAAATGGGAAAGCTTATTCTTGTAGCTTATCTCTAATATTCTTTTTTCTAACTCATTTATATGCATAATAACAATTATTTAAAATTTGTAATATAAAATGTGCTTCCAGAAAGTGTTTTTGTTTTTGATTTGATTCAACGCTATCTTTCTGTCCATTAATAGGGTTTCTGAATTCTTTATATTTTCAACTATTAAATTAGATATATTGAGATAGTTTTCATTTATATCAATGCATTCTTCGTAGTCTTCTTTCCATCTAGTCATCCATAATAACTTATTAAACTGAGGGTCTAAAATTAACCTTGGAATTCCAATTTGATAGGCTATATGACTTGGGCCATTGCAGGTGAAAATTCCATACTTAGACTTTAATAAGATATCTAAAGACTCTTCAAATTTTGGATCTTCATGAATGTAAACGTTTTTAGGAAACTCAATATTAAAATTTCCCATGTTTACTTCTCTGTCCCAAGATTTAATATTTGGAAAATAAATTTGATAATCAGGAAGAGACGTAGCTAAAGCGATTAAAAGATTTTGTATGTCTTTGTATAGATATCCTGAAGTTGATGTGGCTAATCCACAATAGACAATTTTTTCTTTCTTTACATTGCTATCTATGAAAGTCCTGTGCTTCTTTATTAGAGCAGTGTTTAGATCGTATTTTTCGCAATCTAAAGCTAAAGGATGGTGAAATAATAAATCAGGTACATTATAAGTTATTTCAGAACACTCATAAGAAGTTTTTAATTCTTCTTGTAAATTAGTATTTAAAACGATGTTGTTATCGTGAGAATACTTTTCATCTACATGGTGAATAGTAAACTTATTTCCAAAAACATGGTTTAAAGGATTGAAAACTTGCTTCCTAGTAGAGAGGCAGTTTACATGAGGTATATTTTTTTGGGTTAGTAATGAAGAGATCTGCAAAGACAGAATGCAGTCTCCTAGCCCATGTCCTCCTAAATTTAGCAACATAATAGAGCTACTTGCTTCGCTCTATAATATTATCTAACTTCACTTCCAGTTTATCAAATCTAGCGTTAATGTTTTCCGAGAATTTATTAAGGTCTTCTTTATTGACGTATTCTTTAGGAAGGGCTATTTCAATCCCATAGATTTTCTTTTCAAGATCAGATACCTTATCTTCTTGTTTATCTATCATTTGGAAGTTT
>Ga0181355_1000826_pt1 | contig 13481 bp, 12 predicted proteins | sample Fa13VDMM15DN_FD_130099 | JGI IMG/M metagenome (GOLD analysis project Ga0181355, IMG submission 130099) | Freshwater viral communities from Lake Michigan, USA - Fa13.VD.MM15.D.N | ecosystem: Environmental > Aquatic > Freshwater > Lake | place: USA: Michigan | collected 2013-09-23 | reverse complement strand
AGTTGGTGGCGTAGTTGGTGGCGTAGTTGGTGGCGTAGTTGGTGGCGTAGTTGGTGGCGTAGTTGGTGGCGTAGTTGGTGGCGTAGTTGGTGGCGTAGTTGGTGGCGTAGTTGGTGGCGTAGTAGCTAATGGTATGCCTTGTAAAATAGCATTAGCGTCTTCAAGCGTTATTGCGCCATCTTGATTAATATCGTACTTGGAATCATAGGCGACTTTGCCGATAACCATTTGCATGGCTTTGGCGGCTTCTTTAACAGGATCAAACGTGCCCGCGTCCGAAGGCGTAGTAGTTCCCCCACCAGTAGTTTCACCCCCAGTAGTTCCACCTCCAGTAGTTTCCCCCCCAGTAGTTTCCTCCCCAGTAGTTTCCCCACCAGTAGTTTCTCCACCAGTAGTTTCCCCCCCAGTAGTTTCCCCACCAGTAGTTCCACCCCCAGTAGTTTCACCCCCAGTAGTTACGCCACCAGATCTAATGTCGTCTAACTGTCGTTGCAGCTTTGCTTTGTTTGCTGGCGTTGCTTTATCAATCGCATCTAGAATAAAAAATTCAATTTGCTGTTTTTGTTCTGGGGTGTCGTAAACAACAGTCTTCCAAAAGCCTTCCGGCAACTCATCTACGCTGTTCGGACCCCCTGCGGATGAACCCACCAATGCCGCAAACTTGGCACTTGGGGACCCGGTGTTTGCTATTTCTTTGCCATCAGCAGTTACAACGGCAGTTGCAACTAACCTTCTTAATTTTGTTTGCGGATCTACGTCTGTGTCTTCTTCTATAGGCACAAGCGTGCCATCGCCTCTAATTAACCTTCCGTTTGGGGTCCTTGGGTTTCCGTTATCGTCGTAATAGTACCCGCTGTTTTGTTCCTCTGGTTTTATCTGGTAAGCGCCAACACCCCTAACTTCAATCAATAGTCTTCCTTCGGCAGTTCTTGTATTGCCGTCTTCATCTACATAGTATCCCGCCGCACGCTGCTCAGGGGTTAGTCGATTGGTTCTAGCGGCTATTTCTGCCGGTGTCAATTTAACTGCGGGTTCGTCATCTGTGTCGGCATCTGTAATGACATACGTCTCCGTGCCTGTATTACCCGCCTTAGCAACCTGAGTTCCTTCACCGCTTACGTTGCCAACGTCTTTAGACGCATCAAGAATTTCATCCGCCTCGTCGTCATCAGTAGTGGCTGGCGTAGTAGTGGCTGGCGTAGTAGTGGCTGGCGTAGTGGCTGGCGTAGTGGCTGGCGTAGTGGCTGGCAACCTACCTGAACTAACATAACCATTTAGCACGGAGTCATAAGATCGAGTCCCCGACTTGCCAACAAATGTCGTGTTTTCTATTTTATCTAGCTGGGCATCAGTAAGGTCTTTCCCGGTCAGTTCATGGTAGTCATCAGCAGCTTGCTCTCGGAAGATTGTTTTAATGTCTGCTTTTACGTCTGCGGTTCCGCTCTTTAGATCTAAAATTTTAGTACCAACTAGAGCTTGCGCGTTCTCGTCGCTAATGTCCGCGCCATACCTTGAACTGAAGTAGTCTTTGACATCCGAAACAGTAGCGACTCGTTGATTACTATTATTAAATTCAACGGCTTTGCCGGAAGAATCAGTAAATTTGATTTGGTTGTTTTCAATCTTTTTTACGTCTTTAAAAACAAGCCCACTGCTGTCTCTAAAGTTCCCACTTTCGTCCAAGGTCATGCCGTTGGACAGCTTCCAACTGGGCTTACCAGTCGAACTAACCACCCGTTCAGCAGTAACCGCACCAGAATTTACAGCATCAATCAGGGCGTCTCTAGAAACAACCTTTGCAATTTGCGTATTAAATTTATCGGATGCGTCTTGAAAATCCTCAGCTAATTCGTTTACTTCGGCGATGCCATTTAGCCTATTGTCAATTGTTGTTATTTGGGTTTCTAAGTCTTTGATAGACGCATCGGTTGTATCAAAAGTCGTTTGGGCCGAGTCTATTCTGCCCCTTAATGTTTCCAACGAATCTTCGTCGTAGCCGAATTGTTCGGCGCGATCTTCAACTCTCTTAATTCTGCCTTCTATATTAGCTTTTGCTGCGTCAAATTGTTCTTGGTTAGGACCAACTACTTTCCACTTATCTTCATATTGTTTTACTATGGTGTTTATTTCATCGTACTCTTCCGTGTAGTATTCAGCAGCTTGTTCTGCTCTTTCGTTATAGTCTCGGGTGGCGTTTTGTACAGCGTAGGAATTTGTTACTTGTTGTTTATTAAGAGCGTTGTATTGACCAATTAGAGGGTTACGAGCTTCTACTATCGGCGCAGGGTCTTGATAGTCGGGGTTTTTGGCCGCAGCGGTTTTGAATTTTTGGTACGCAGTGTCAACTTCTTGCCTAATAGCATTAAATCCGGTTTTTGCAGCGGCGGCCCCAAGGTACCTTCCTATTGCAGTGCCGGGATCTTTACCATTCACAAGAAGTTCTAACCCCAAAGATGTGGAATTAGACATATAATTTATCGTTCTGTCAGAAATACCCCAGTTGTTTTGTTTGTTAACCGACTTAAAATAGCTTTCCCCCAGATCTACAGCCCCAGATATTGTGCCGGATATAAGCCCATCTTTAATTGCGGTTCCGACATCTCTGCCGGTAAGTACCGCGCCAATACTGTTAGTGACCGCGTTCGTAAGGGCAGAATTAGCAACACTACCAACCGCCATCGCTGTGCCGGTAGAAACTCCATTCCTAATCAGAGCGTCAGTCAGGTCCCCAGATAGTTGATTGGGACCATAATTCATTATGTCCTGACCTACCTGCGTCCCTTGCAAAAAAGTGGTCGTTGCGTAAGAAACCGCCGCAGATGTGGCAATTTGTTTTAAGTTCCCGCCCCGTGCCGCAGTGATTGCCGCAGATGTGACGTACGGTGGAATGCCGACATACGCCCCCGCAACTTGAAGAATTGTCGGTAGGGGGTCTTTAACAATCGCTTTGACCGTGTTGATAGCACCATTAACTACATGGTGGGCGGCGTCGTCTATGTTGGCTAATGCTTCAGAAGTACCATTATATAAATGGTGCGCGGCGTCATCTATGTCCGCGAGTTTTTCTTTTACATAACCCATTACGCACCCTCTGGCAGCGTTACTAAGAGCAACATGTTCTTAGGATCAAACGATATTTTTAAATTGCCGTGTTTATCTGCCGCTAACTTGGCTAGTTTGTAGATTGTTTTTGTAGCATGAGTTATTAAAAATTTAAACCCCATTTTGTCGGCGGAGTTAACCAACTCAATGAGGTTATTAATATAGTTCTCGGCGGTAGCACCATTGTAGCCGCGCACCCAACCAATTTCTCCGGGGAGAGGTTTAATCGTAAACAGCGTGTTTCCCGCCCTTATCCTGAACAGTTGTGGGTCACTGTATTCTTTGAGCATGATTGTGTACGCAAGCCGCTCTGGAGAAACTCCGGCTTTTTTAGCGTCATCACGGATAGACTCCAACCCTTCCTTGTACTCGTGTGCGGCAACGGCAAATATGTCCGTAGGAATGAGTTCATGTTCCTTAGAACTGACTGGTCTGATGTCTGACGCATTCATAATCACCCCACCTTCCAGTTAGTACCGTCTGAGTACACGGGTACTTTAGTCGAACCACCACCGGCTACCGTGGAACCAAATGTGGATACAGAAGAGTCGGTTACAAACAACCGCGACCCCACGCCGGAAGTAACTGCACTTGGCAGGTTAGCCACGGTAACGGGCGGGTTTGCTTTTAGTTGACCAATAATTTTATCTCGTTGATTGAAATAAAGACGTAAGACGTTATTAAACTGGTCAAAATAAACTCGGTCGTACTCGTTTGGAGTAAGCGGTAAGCTAGGCGCAATCGCTTGGGATAGCACGTCATCGGAAGTAATAAGATAGCTCATATCAACGTCTGCCGTCTTGACGAATATCGAACCGAGGATGTCCTAGTTGCCACTGCACCCCAAGAGCAGCAGCACCGGTAGACGATATCTCCATAATCATCTGACGCCCTCGCACCCGAATGTAAACTTGTCCGGTGTATTGTTCAATAGGCACCGTTGCTGTGCGGGTTACTGTAGCGTTGTCACTACCACCAATTGATGTGGGGTTATTGTAACCTGACCCAGAGTTTTGCATTGGGATCAGGGTCATGACTACGGAAGGAGAAGCTGCGGTAGACCCCTCAAAATTCATATCGGGCAACATACGCCAGACAAACCCAAACTTATCCCCATCCTCAATGTCGAACTCAGACGATGAAATGTACGAATCAATTGGCAGAGCGATTTGGTTTTCCCCGTTATCCACGCCCTCTTCATGATTTACAAGGTTGTAACTATATGTAGCAGCGACTGGGTAATTTCGCAGCCCGGAATCTAACCATGCCGTGCGAGCCATACTGCCGTGATACCAGATCCCTTGCCCACCTTTACCATCAGATTCGATATAGTTATAAACAACGTACCGATCAATCGTAGTGTTGGGGTTTTCGGACGTGCCCGTGCCATCCGGCCCAGTAATAGAACAGTAAAACCACCAGACTTCGTTAAACCCCTCGTTAGTACTACAGAACACCTGCTCATTTTGCTCAAGGTTTATGTCGTTGTAGATGTACTTACGCAGGTCACAGGTAAGCGTATTTACACGCCCGTCATACATGTAAAACTTGTCCACCCCCATCCAGTACACTCGTCCCGACCCAACCACCGCCGCATTAGAGCTAATGATTGATATGTTGTCACCAAGAATTTGCTGGCTCCATACTGCCGGGGGGCCGAGGTATTGCAAAGAATATATCGAGGAGTCCGTAAAAACAACTATTTCTTGTCGGGTTTGAACTGCCGTAACAATTTCAGAGCCGTGAGATAAGGTTAAACTACCCGCTTGCTTAGTAGGACTAACAGTCCAATTTTCTGGTTCTTCTTGGGCTGACCACCGAATAAGCATCGGGTTCAAGGTGCTTTCGCCGTAATCATTGCAACCGAACGCGAATACAAACCGGTTGTCCGATACGAAAAGGACGTTCTGCACGGTAGGGACATCTGATGCCCCGGCTACCGAAGACAGCAAAACCCCCCGCGAACCTAATCCAGTAGCGGCATCCCAATAATAAACCGGACCGCCACGATAACCAAAAATTAAACTTTGGCCGAAATTGTTCTGGGTCCACAGCCTAAATAAAGTAGCAGTTGCCGTACCGCTACCCCACGTTCCGCTACCCCATGCGCCCGCGCCCCAACCAGTTAGTGGGAGTTGGATTGATGCGCCAACATTGATTTGATACGCAGCGGTTACGGTCGTACCGCCGTACGTGCCAGTGGCAAGAGCGGAAGGAAGTGTGATGTAGTACGAATTAGCGTCGTTATACGTGATGCTGAATTCAGCGTTAAAGTTAGCGGTTGTTGACCCGCTAAACGTGACGTAATCCCCGGTAATAGCCCCATGAGCCGTATCGGTAACTAAGACGGTCGTACTTGGACCGGGGGGGGCTATGTAAAAAGGGTTGGAAAGGGTGGCAGTGTCGCGGATGGGGGTGATGTCGTAGTACGCCCCACCCTTCTCGATGTAGAACTTTAAGTTAGTGCCTACCCCAACGAGGTTATCCCCAATAAGGGTCACCCAGTTCCACAAAGACCGGCATATACCTAAAAAAGTAGCGGTAGAAATACGTAACCAACCACCGATTTTCTCGGGTGTACCCTGACGAAACCGAACCTTTTCACTGTCATACCAACCATTTTCGTTGACGTAACGTGTGTTTTCCTTGTTTACACCGGGACGGGGCTGGAATTTTTTGAGCGGCATTTACTTACTCGCTACACCCTTGTGCTTCTCAAATGAGCGCATCCCACCAAACCCGAGCAAGCCAGCCAGCAACGTCATGAGTTGTTCAACCTGAAGGTCCGGGGGAGGAGCTAACCCTTTAGGGATTATGTCATAACCTTGACCGAAAACCCAGAGCCATTGCATCAGGGGGTAACCTAAGAATTGGTAAGCCAAGCCAAGCACCCCAATCCAACCCACAGCAGGACGCCACCCGCTGACAAATAGGCTAGTAGACGCCGCTTCGATTTTATTGATATCCACTTGGGCGAGATCGGTCGCCTGATCAATTTTCTTTTCCTCCAGATCGAGTTTGCGCTCTTCCAGCGCCATCTGGAGCCTCTCCTTGTCCGTCGTGACCAACGAATCCGCAACTTTCCCAACTCCCTCGATGATTGACCCAATACCAATCAAGTCCATTACTTAAGTCCTTTCAAAGTGCGATTGATCCAGCCCAGCAAAAATTTGGATTGGGTTTTGTTTTTGTTGCAAATGTCCGCGTAGCGGGTGATCTTTGCCAAGGCGTAGGCTTTTTTGAACGATTCAGGTTCGGCATTGTTGAACTTCTGCAAGGTTACATTTCCGACCGCGCCATCCGGGGTAGCGCCAACAATCAACTGCGCCAACTTAACTGCAACTGACAAACCGGTATTTACACCAAAGTTGAAAACCGATTCCGCAACCACTTGATTCGTGATTTCATCTCCTCGTAACCGATCCCAAAACTCAGCTTTATAGAATCCACGTACCATTCCAGTAAGGAGCGGATTGTTGATTTCTTGGTGGTCGATGAGGTTCCATCCACCCCAGTGGGGGTTTTTGTTTCGTGCAATTCCAGCATAGGTCATCCCTCCGGTGTCACCGGGAATAGTGTGAAGAACGTACCCGCCTTCGTCGCGGATCATTTGCTCAAAGGCAGAGTTGAAATCAGCCATTATTTCCTCGCCATTCTGTCTTCGATGATGCTGATGTGTTTCTGGTTGTCGTGAATCATATCGCGGTTGCGTTGGATCTCTTTTTCAAGGTCTTGCCGCAGCTTTTCCCTTGCCAATTCCGCACCGGAGTTCACGGCTTGTTTGTTGTCGCTTGTGACCACAAGACTGATTTTAGCGTTGAGCACCGTCACATCATGCGTCAGTTTATCGAGTGCGCCCATCAGGTACACAACGCAAGTGAACAAAATTGGAAGCACGGCGAAGGCGGTCTTCTCGATAAGCTGACTCTTGGCTTCAAGTTTTTCGGTCATTGCTTGTCCTTCATCTTGTTGATGATCTCAAACGCGGACTTGACCTTTTCTTCAAGGACCGCTACGCGCAAGTCAAGTTTAGAGAGCACGATGATAAGTGTCACAAGGCCAAGCAGCACGGGCCATGCTTTCAGAAAAAGTTCAGCTATTTCCATCACCGTGCATCCTTATGTACTCGTCCCGAAGGAATGTCACCTTTTTGCGCCCGTCATGTTTCTTGACTCTACCCAAGGCTGGCGGACTGTTCAAGTATTCTGCGGCTCGCAAGATCATGTCCGGGTCATCATCAAAGCTACCTAAAGCTGTGTTACACCGCACACACAAAATCCCACGAACATCATCAGAGTCGTGGCAGTGGTCTACTGCAAACTTGTACTGCTTGAGCTTGAGGGGGTTGTGGCAGATAGCGCAATTATACCCCTGAAGTTTCAACAGGAAGTCATAATCTGAGGGGGACAATCCAAAACGATCAAGACGGTTTACGTCTGCCTTGCACGCGCTACAGAGAAAATAGTTCCTACGACCGTGGACAATAAGGTCTTCTCGGAGAAACTCTCCACGGCAGACAGCGCAGAACAACATATAAATACCCCGGTGGGTCGCACCGGGGCTTGACCTTAGTTGTCGGTCTGTTCGTCTTCTTCGGCTTCTTCGTCTTCCGCAACTGCATTAGCAGCAACTTCAAACTGTGCTTCGATGTGAGAAGAGAAGAGCGATGACAGGGTAAACTCGTTGATGCCGCTTTCGACAGCAACAGCAAACGCAACAGAGAACAAACCGTTCAGCGCATCAATCGGCTCCGAGCCGTCAATCGCAGCAATGATCAAATCTTTCATGGAAATCTCCGGGGTTAGACGGGCGGATGCCCGCTGGTATTTTACCGTGCGTGTAAGACAGGAAAATTACTTCTTCAGACCTGCGGTTCTTCAACTTTAGGCATAGGCAACTGAGACGTAGCCTGATCACGAATTGCTTGAATTACGTCAACAACCACTTCAAAAGGAGCTTTGCCCAGTGCAGACAGGATGGTGTTAACTTGAGACAGGGGCATTTTTAAAGTGATTTGAGTGTTTTCCATTAGTTGCTCCACGGAAGTGAGGGGGTTACGGTAGGGGGGTTTGCTTGGCGATCAATCTGCCCTTGCACAGCGGCTTCGGCAGACACTTTGTCCACTCCATTTGCCCAGATCCAACCAAGCACTTGGTCTGAGGTTAGTTGCTCATATGGAGTGAACGAATCAGTTGGGGCGGGTAAATCACAAGTTGCATAAACCGTACCGTCGTAGGTTCCGTCTGTGCCGTTCAACCGCCAGTGGACAGTAAAGACCACATTAGTCTGACCCCCAGCTTGAGAGTGACATTCAAGTTGGGAAATTACCCAATTAAAAGTAGTCATGGTCTATCCCTTAAGATGCACGATAAACAATATAAGTACTCGCAGCGGTTCTACGAATACGGAATCTGGCAGAAATGCCCGTTAAAACTGTCATAGTGCCGACTGTAGTTACACCCGTTGTACCTGCAAGTGTAATCGTGCCCGAGGCGGTGTTAATTATAATAAAATCGTATGCCGTATCATTTGCCACCCAAGGAACAAAGCTATCAAGGGTTGTTGTATTGGGCATCGTAATCGTGTACGAAGTACCAGATGCGTTAATCATCTGGGCCTGTATATTAGCGCTAGTAAGTGTTGCGGTTGTAGTAATTGACGCGGGAGCCGGGGCGTAAGGCATGACCGCGCCTAATTGCACCTGCACGTTACCTTGGAAATCAACACGAACTTTTTCAGCAACTACTGAAGTATTTGAGGTGTTTATAACAAAACTGCCGTTAACACTCCCCGACAAAACAGCATTAAGGTTTGCCCCAATTTGCGCGTACACAACCGGGGATGCGCTAGTGTTATTAGCAACAAAATCAACAAGAGTTTTATTGCCTATAGATGAAGTACCCCGTTGAAATGCCGCAATTGACTCGTTGGTATCATAAACAGTCAGTCGCTTTGAGGTAGTCGTTGTACCGATTAAGAGGTTGCCGCTCGCGTCTAATCGCATCCCTTCACTAAAAGTTATATTATTTCCCGCCGTTCCTGATGCAGCATATTCCCAAGAATGGTAGAAAGTGATCGAAGTGGTGTTCTGTGTATATTTTAAAGCGGCTTGCGTACTTATGTATACCCAATTGGTGTTGTTGTTGTAGCAGTTATTGTTAATAGAAGTAATAGGTGTAGATGTACCTATAACTGCTACTGACCCAACATTTGATAGATCAAGTGCTCTGTAGTTGGACCCCCAAGCCTGATTCGAGGTGCTCAACGCAAGATTGCCGCTGGCATTAAGCACCATCCTATCGGTGAGCGTTCCATTATTTATTGTGCTGAAATATGCTATTGAGGTCTCTGACCCTGTTGATGCAGCCCCGGCAAAAGCGCGAATTTGGAACCAAGTTGTTGGTACTCCAGAAATGTTTGGTCTTTGGACATTAAAAGTTCCAATATTAGAAGCCGAACCTTGATTTCCCGTGCCTCCAGTAGCAATAACGGAAGCGCCTGTGCCGCGAGCGTAAAAGTTAGTCCCGTCCCAAGACAACGCGCTCCCCGTAGTCAGCGCACTACTACTGCTGGCGTAGAGAATTCCATTGGCCGTGAAAGAAGTCAGGCCGGTGCCCCCACTTCCTGTTACAAGCGTAGCCGACAGGCCAGCAGCGGTGGTTGCTGTAGCCGCGTTTCCCGTGCAAGAACCGGATGAACCGGTTGTGTTTTGATTCAGGGTTGGGATGTCCGCTGCGACGATTGCCCGGAATGTAGGAACCCCGTTCGATCCGTTTGGTGCAGCCAAAACAAAGTTTTGCGTCTTGCTGTCGTAGGGGTTTTGCGTGTCCCCGTAATTAGCCGCAAGAGCAATCGTCGTAGCGGCACTACCATTAAAACTTATACCACTAAGCGGGCTACTAATAGTCAGGGTGTTAGCTACAGACCCAGCCGAACCGGTGGTGTTCTGATTAAGCTGGGGGAAAGTACAGCTAGCTAAGTCGCCGGAAGCGGGAGTGCCGAGTACGGGAGCAGTTAGCGTTGGAGAAGTAAGCGTCTTGTTAGTGAGCGTTTCCGTCCCGGCGAGCGTGACCAAAGTTCCCGAAGTGGGAAGTGTAAGCGCCGTATTAGCAGAAAGGGTCAAACCGAGAGAGTACGCACCGGTAAAGGTAATGGTATTGGCTACATCGTTGGCTACCCCCGTCCCCCCTTTATTTGCTGCAAGAGTAGCTGACAAACCGGCAGCGGTTCCGGTCGTATCCTGATTAAGCGTAGGGATGTCCGAAGCCACAACCGCCCGGAATGTAGGAACTCCGTCTGCGGCGTTTGGTGCAGCCAAAAAGAATTTTTGCGTCTTGCTGGCGTAAGGGTTTTTTGTGTCGCCGTATCCGTCGCTAAGACTAATAACTGGAGCAGCGCCGCCACTAGAAGCAACCGGAGAAGTTGCGGTAACCCCGGTGACCGTACCGCCAGAACCAGTAGCAGCAATAGTAATGCCCCCTCCGGTGTTGGTAATAGTTACACCAGACCCCTGAGTCAATCTTGCTTTTGTAAGTGTGTTCCCGGTACTGTTGCCAATTAGCAATTCCCCATCAATATACGTCGTTTGCCCCGTTCCACCTTGCGCCACCCCCAGCCCGTTTACAAAGTTAATATTTGCATCGGGTAGTGTTACCGTGCGGCTTCCCGTCAACGTAGTCGGCGTTATTGTTGCGGCGTAACTGCCTGTTCCGCCCGCTCGCCCCTGCACAACAACTGCATCTTGGGTTGCTGCGGATATAGCCTTTAGGCCCACTGCGGTTAGCGTCGTACCGTCAAACTTCAAGTTATCTGAGTCAACCTCAAGCCCACCCGCGCCGCTATATACAACCCGACCCGAAGTTAGGCCGGTGTTAGTGATCGAACTAAAACTTGCAGCGCCACCAGATGCGCCAATCCGTACGAAGTCTGAACCGTTGTACGCAACAACGCATTTTTCAGAAACCGCAATCGTTATACCCGTCTGCCCAAGCGCTTTGAACGTAAAAGTATGCGAGCTTGACAGGTTGTTAATAATATAAATTTTACTTAGCTGCGGGACCGATAGCGTAAACCCACTCGCACTAGGAGTTACGTTTAAGATCGCATATTGAGACGATGACCCGCTAAGAGTTCCACCATTTATTGTTCTGGTTAACGCTGTGTTTGCCGTTAATGAAATGGTATTCGTCCCGGCAACAGCCGAGTCGATGTAGGTCGTTATGAAGTTGTTGACTTCGTTGCCCCAACTCCCAGACAAATCCCCTTGCGTTGGAAGAGCAAGGCCAAGCAGGGGAGTGTAATTAACGGTTGGCATGTCGGTCCTTTACTGTGTCGGGATGTCAGTCCACCCCGGAGTCTGGGTGTCATTGATGTCGGTCCAAACTGGACTCTGAGTTGTGCTTATTGTATTCCAATTTGCGGTTTGTTGGTCATCAATCGGTTCCCACGCAAGGCGAGCGGTGATTACCGCCGCGCCAGTAGCTGCTTCTGTAACGGTAATACCAAAGGAACCAATGTTTGATATCGAATCCTGACCAGCGGCAGATTCTACAACCGCAATATTAAACGTGCCACCAACCCCAAGTGCGTCTAAGCCAGAAGCAATCTCGTTGATGATTGCGGCGTAGGCTAAGGTATCGGCACTAGCGTCTGCACCCGAAGCCGACTCAGATACGACCAAAGTAAACAGGATATTGGCAACTGTAAGGTCTGCGCCCGCAGCGGTTTCGGCAACGCTTGCGGTTAGAGTGGCAATTGAACTTACATTGTCAATACCGCTGGCTGACTCAGATACGGCAATGTTGAACGTGCCGGTATTACTTATGGCGTCCGCCCCAGCCGCCGTTTCAGCAATGTCTAGGCTAAACGTGGCTGTAGCGGAGACATCCTCAACACCACTCGCCGTTTCGGTAACGGTTACGCTGAACAAGAACGTGCCAGATACTGCGTCCAGCCCAGCAGCGGTTTCTGCAATCGTCCCAATAAAAGAAGCAACAGAGTTCGCTACATCAGCCCCCGCTGCCGACTCAAGAACGCTGCTACTAAATGAAAGCCCGCTGTTAATTGTGTCTAAAGCAGACGCTAGTTCGTCTACGCTCAAACTGAACGTGACAGTGCTGGTGATAGCATCCGCACCCGACGCGGACTCAGTGACCGATGAAGCGATTGTTAACGCAGCAGATACAGAATCGGCACCAGAAGAAGCCTCAGTTATTATGGCGTTGTCTACCGGAGCGGCTTTGGTTATGGTGTATTGGAGGACGATTAGGGGAAATCCGGCTTTAGTAAGATACCCAGTTCCACCTCCCCACTGCCCTGCCGCTCCCGGCGATCCGATATTGGATGTATTGGTTGCCGCAGAACCCCCGCCACCGCCACCGGGGCCATACTGACTGCTTGTGCCCGAGTCGGTCCAGATGTTTTGTGTGCTGCCGTTGCCGCCGTTAAGAAACGTACCCGCAGTGTTTTTACCGCCACCGCCACCGCCACCGTTTGATCCGTTTCCAGCATTAGTTGATGCAGTCGCAGCCGCACCGCCGCCCGAACCCCCATTACCTGCGCCCCCAGCACCAGCGGTCGCTGCGTTTGGAGTCGAGTTTCCACCAGCCGTGGAAGACCCTCCGTTTGCGCCACCACCGCCTCCAGATGAACCAGATGCGTTAGTTACACTAAATACGTTACCGCCATTTTTACCTACACCAGAGGGACCAGCAGCGCCGCCACCACCCCCGACTTTTCTAATTGTTGTACCGCCGCCCGACCCGCCATTGCCACCAGAAAAAACTTTATCAACTTCACCTACCGAAGACCCCCCGCTCCCACCAGAAGTGCTATTAAGAGTTGCTCCTTTAGCTAACGCGCCATTTGTAGAGCTACTTGGGGCAGAAGATGCAGATCTATTAAACCAAGCGTCTGACCCGCCAGCAAAACTAGAACTATCAAAATAATAATTTAAGTAGTACGCGCCAGTGTTGTTCAGCGTACTAACATCAACCGCAGATGCAGCATATGCTCCACCGCCTCCACCACCCCATGTAGTAGCAGATTGCCCAGATGATCCGCTACCAATTGCGTGAACGGTTACAGTATCTACGCCATAAGGAATACGCCAACGGCTTGGGGTGCTTGAACCTGTTGGGCCGTTCTCATTTAATACTTCTGTGTACGAATTGCCAATCGTCACTACCGGGGTGTAGGTAATGATGATAAGACCCTGACCGCCGGGGCTTCCACCGCCGCCATAATTGGTTCCAGCTACAGAAGGAACACCATTGTCAGTGTTTCCGGTACTACCTCCAGCGCCACCCGCTGGGCCATAAGTATTGTTAAGATAATCTGTATATACTAAATCTGCGCTTCCAAGTGCCCCCGCGCCCGTT
>Ga0181355_1000824_pt1 | contig 13493 bp, 11 predicted proteins | sample Fa13VDMM15DN_FD_130099 | JGI IMG/M metagenome (GOLD analysis project Ga0181355, IMG submission 130099) | Freshwater viral communities from Lake Michigan, USA - Fa13.VD.MM15.D.N | ecosystem: Environmental > Aquatic > Freshwater > Lake | place: USA: Michigan | collected 2013-09-23 | reverse complement strand
TCCCGTTGATCCTGAAGTTGCACCTGTATTTATTTGCCAGTAATCTGCTCTTGTAGCTACAACAGTTGTTGATTGTGTTGTCGTTATTGCTGTACTACCATTGATAAGATTTGTTGCACTGGGCCAGGATGCCATTAATGCTTCATATGTAGATATATTGGGGAATAAAATGTTTGCAGTGCCGACATTAGATAAATTGTTGTTTATCATATTATTACCCATCAAACCCTTATCCAACACCGTCTGTGCAGCTACGGTGTTTGCTTCATATATACCTAAGAATCCTAAAATATCAAAATAAGCATTACTAACTGTTATGGTACCTGTGCTATTTAATCTAAAAAATACGCGCCATAAGGCGTTAGTTACAGTTGTCACAGATACTAACATTACGTTAGAACCAGATATGAGTGATCCTGCAGATGTTCCGGTTATCGTTGAAGAGGAATAGTCCTGAAGAACTATTGTTGGTGTACCAGTATCAATACTAGCGGTAAATCTTAATCTGAATTTGCTTCCAGAGTTTACAGTTGAAAACCTAGCATTATCAATTGTAATAGAACAGTTACCTTGACCGCTAGCATCCTTAAATGCAACAAACCCCGTAGTCGTGACACCTGTTAACGATGTCATATTACTGTTTATTGCAAGTGCACCAGTTAATATGTTTATATTCTGAGCACCTGTGCTATACTGTTGTAGTGCACTAGGTCCAGTGGTATATAATAGTAATAATTCTGCGGTTGTTAATGAAACGTTTCTAGGATAAAAAGAATATAATGTTCCAGTAAAAAAGTTTGTACCGTCATTAAAGACTTTTAAGGGTCCAGAATTTGTAAGGCTTTGCGCTACCGAAGCGCTAATGGATATGAGGTTACCAAGTTGAACTCCATTTACTGTAAACCGTATAGAACCTGACCTTACAATATCTATATCCAACCATACCATCTGATTATCAACTGCAATTGTAGAGAGTGCAACTGAAGAGTCGTATTGAAGAGTTGTTAGGTTTGTTCCATTTCCAAATTGAACTCTTATGATACCAGTAGTTAATAGTGTGATACGAATACCAAGGTTACTTGCAACCTTGTCAATCAATACAACGTTTGACGATGGAGTAAAGTCAGGAAGTGCAAAACGTAGGGTAAAACCTAGGTCATATGTTTCATAAGCAAAAGATAAGTTATCTGGTATTGAAAGTCCGTTATTTGAACCGCTTATAACCTTTATACCAGCTAATCCAAATCCGTTTGATTGTGCAGGATATACACCGGTTTGTTGTGTCCAACTTCCCGATGTACCGTTATAAATTGCTCGGTCTCCTATAGCCCAAGTTTTATTTTGTGATGTACCTCCTGATATTATCCAGTAGTAATCACCTGCAGCAGTAGAAGTATTAGGAACAGAACCACCAGCAGCGCTGCCCTTAAATTGTGCAGCTATAACATTTAAAGCGGTTACTGCCGAAGCTGCAGCCTCAGAAGCAGAGTTACTAGCGTTGTTTGCATAGGTTAAAGCATTTGCCTCAGAGGTTTGTGCATTTGCTGCGGCTACAACTTGACCACCTTGCCAAGCAGCTTTTGCAGTTGAATAAACCCAAGACCTATTGCCTACGTTAAATAGCTGGCCGTTTGTTGCAGATAAAGGAAATGTTATTGCCATGTTATGATATTCTTATATATTGTGAATTATTTGCAATTCCAGAAATAGATGGAATTCCGAACTCTGTTGTAGTATTTAGGTGTCTCACTTTCACTGGCACTTGAAAGGCATTAGCTGAAGTGAAACCAATGTAATATAAACTATCTCCAAGAATTGCAGGTATGAAATCGGTGTTACACTGGATTGTTTGATTTTGCTGACCTACAGGGTAATTTCCTACATGTGACCAACTCATTATATCTGTATCTGGACAAGACCATATTTTACAAGTCTTACCTAAAGCATATATGCGTGAATCATATTTCCATAGATGTGTATAACCGGTTTCGTTTTCTGGAAATGATACACTCAGTGAAGCTGAATTAGGAGGAATAATTGCATTGAGAGGTCCTGCTGCAGAGGCAACAAGAACTCCTGAAATAGTACCCATTGTAAAATCAGCCACACAACGTATCTGCCCGTGACCGCCTTCTCCTAAGGCACCACTTAAATCAACTTGAGACCAGGTTATTGCTCCCGATGTTACATGTGATCCTGTATATGCTCTAGGAAGTGTTGTGTTACCATTATTGGTATTACCTATCATTAACCAGCGATTTAATCCTGTGCTCCAATACACGGCCCTTGAGGATATTGGCGCGGTTCCAATCGACCAATTTACTCCACCATCATGAGATGTAAAATGACCCTGTGTAATTCTACCATCTGGATGAACTGAACCAATACTATTTTCTGCCATTGCTGATGTATCAACAGAACCCGTTGTCCATGTAATCCCATCATTTGACCAAACTGAACGAGTATTACCACCAATTATAATTCTTGCGCAAACGATTCGAGGACCTCCGGTTATTGAAGTAAAATATATTGCACTGTTACTATTCGTAGAAGCAACTACCACTCGAGTCCATACGATACCGTCAGGTGATGTATAGATTCCAGATGAAACTTTTAAAACATATAAACTCCAAACCGACACATAAATTAAGAATGGAGATTCTGTATTTAATCCTGCTCCTAATGATCTAGCGGTCCAAGTGATTCCATCGGTTGATGCATATATGTTTGTTCCAGGTGCCCATCCTGCAACAAGTAATCCACCAGAACTTGCAATACCCTGTCTGACACCGTTTATATCAGTGCCAGGAAAGTTTGGAAAGGTGCTCTCAACTCCAGGTAAGTCACCAAGTGCAGTGTAAGCAGCGGCATATGTAGCTTTTGGTAAAATCGCAGGTCCTTGTAGCCAAGTTTGACCTGATATATTAGGATTAGTTAAACTAGTGGAACCTATAAGAGGTAAGGAATTGGATACGGTTCCTCCCACCCATGCACCCTTGGTGAGATTATATACCCATGTTTTACTACCGCTAGTAAAAATCTGACCGTCTGAAGGATTTGTTGGAAATGCTATTGCCATAAAATTAAAAATATACTTGAATTACTGCTAAGGGATTCATGATTTTAATAAAAGAAAGTTAGCCATGCCCAAGCATCGGAACCGTTACCTCCAGCACCAGAATTAAATCCATTTGTAGAGGCACCACCACCACCGGCTCCGCCTCCCTTATATCCTTCACCACCATTTCCACCTGCTACGGCTATAGCGGATGCACCTCCACCGGCACCTCCTGCAGTTTCCATTTCGGGTGGAATGCCAGATATAGCATTCATTCCACTACCACCAGGTGCAACACCACCTGTGTTATCATAACCAATCCACCAAGTAACGTTACGTCCTCCAGTAGCACCATTACGCAGCGTGTCTGCAGTATCCAATCCTCCTCCTGCACCACCAGCTGGGCCTGCATTGGTATAGGATTGACCGCCTCCTGATGTTGCCCCAGATGCGCCACGAATTCCAGCTGTACCGTAATAATAAATTAAATAAGAAGGAGTGTCGTTTACTGCGTTCGGCGTTGATCCGAGATTCCCTCCTCTCCCGAGAGGTGAACCATTTACATTTATAATATTATAACCATTACCGCCAATAGTTTGATCGTTAAGGAGGCTTTGCCCTCCGTTAGTTCCGGGGTTTCCTGCGGTTGAATCTACTGTAACCGCAACTCCTCCTACACCACCTGCACCAAGTTGAATGCGTAGTGGTGTATTTGATACAATGTAAGGAGATTTAGTAAAACCTATAGAAGCTCCATCGGAACCGTTACCACCACATCGATGTGTTCCTGCCGCCCCACGAGCACCCGATCCTCCTCCTCCAGTTGAACCGATGATATACCCTGTCATCTCTCTTGCTCCTACTGGTGAGGTAAAACTCCAATAAGGTGAAGTCCATACCGAACCAGCAGGTGCTGAAGGTCGTGTGAAAAGAAACTTTTCTGTTGATGGTAACCTCGAGGCTATAAACCAAGCTGAGCCATCGAAGTTGCAACGGAAGGTTACTGTTCGTGCAATTCCGTTTCCAATGGCCTCACCAATTACGGTAACATTACTTCTGAGTTGTATTCTTGGATTTGTGCTAGCAGGCAAATTTACCCTTACAACTGTTGTTGCTCCATTTTGAGGTACAGGAGCACTTACGTTTAAAGTTATAGTTGCAGTAAATGCACTTACACCAGCAGAAACAGGTACTATAAAGGTTTTAATTGTATCAGTTGCAAATACGCTTAACGCTGTATTACCTGAAACAGATATAGATGAAGTTGTTATTAGTCCAGGTATATTTGTGTATGTTGTTGATGTAACTGAAGTGAAAACACCAGTTGCTGGTATTGTAGCTCCAATAGTTCCATTTACATTAAAAAACCCCGTACCTATAAGCGTTCCTACACTTCCATTATTTGGTAATGGTGTATAACCTAAAGCAGCAATAATACCAGCTGAATCAATAGCGTTACCTTGCGACTCTACCCAAGCACCAGACAAATAAACATATAAACTACCAACAGTTGTATCATACCAAAGATCTCCTACATTAGGTGAAGTAGGAGGATTGTCTTGTGCCTTTGAGCCATTAGATGGATAAGCAGTACCAGATACCTCAACCCAATACCCACTATAATAAATGAATCTACCTGTCGATGTTGTATCATACCATTCATCCTTCTCTTGAGGGTTTAAAGGTGGTGTATCACTGTAAGTAATTTTTACTTGCTTGTCTGTATCTAACTCTAATAAAGCATTTTGTACATTTGATGCTGATAGATTACCGCCTGATAAAAATGTTGTTGCTGATGCTGTACCACCATTTGCAGAAAATATTACAGTATCTGTAGCAGGGTCTGTGGTTATTGTAATATTAGATCCTGCAGACAATGTTATTACATCTGATAATGAATCTGCAACAACATTACCTTGCCCTGGAACAGCAAATGTGCTAAATGCACTAACGCTAGGAGCTATGGATGCTATAATAGTAGATAAGTCTACACCACCTGAAAGTATCCTACCTATGGTAGATAATGCAATACCAGTAGGGTTAATAATAGCTAATTCACCATTTATTATACCACCTTGTGCATATTGAACAGCAACTGTACCTCCACCTGACACCATCTCTGCATATCTCTTAAGAGTAGAAAACTGATTTGCAATCTCTGTCTTAAGAGATGATAAGATCTCTTTTTTAGTTTTCTCTAAGGTATTAGATCTCTCTATAATAAGTTCATCTTTACGATTCTTTTCGAAGCTTTCTAAAAGAGACTTAAATTTATCATCAACAATATTATCATACTTTTCATATATGTAATTCTCTACAATATCTGAAATATCTAATGATACATTTTTAATGATACTTGTAGTTTCATTTAAGCAAACATCTTTAAATTCTGAGATATATTTGTTTGTACTTTTCTGTATCCTTTCTATAGACTCTTCAGTTAAAACATTAGAGTTATCTATAGATGATTTAACTAAAGATATATGATTGTTTAATTCTTCAAATAACGAATTACATTCATCTTGAATACTGTTTAGTCTCTCTTGGGAGACCTTACGTACTTCATTAATTAGATCTGTATACTTACCTTCTAATGCATGTTCATTCTTTACTGCTATATCTGTTGCATCGTTAATAAAAGACTCAGATAATGTAGTATACCATTTTTGAATGCTAGTATCTTCAATATCACTTACAAACTTAGAGAAACTATGTTTAGTTGTTTCGCTATGATTTATAAATAAACTGTTTACTCTATCTGTTATTACCTTTTCAATTAAATCGATTTTCGTATCTATGTCGCTAGATACATTATTACTAATTTCTTTAAGATCACTTACTGTCTTACGTGCACTTACAATTACAGGCTTTAATCTTTCATTTATTACGCTATCTACGTGAATATTAAAGGACTCTGTTATGTTGTCAAGAATTTGATTCTTTTGCATTTTTTCTGCATTAAGAAATTCTTCATGCTCTGAACGAACTTTCTCTAATATTCGTTTTGCGTTATTTTCTGATTCCTTTGCTTCTTGAGCAAAATTTGTATAGTCTTTGCTATATTTAGGTCTATGTATAACTACATCTTCATGTAAGAGTTCTATATCTTTTACAGCTACAGGGTTATTAAATTTAACTGGTGCAGAATTTTCACCAACTACCACACCTGTATTGATATCTAACAACAAACCGCTTTCTTTACCTTTTACTATCAAAGCTTCAAATTCTCTAAGAATACCATTAGATCTAACTCTAAGTCTAACTTTAGACTCATTACCTGTACCTTCTAATAATTCAGTAACGAATGTAGCGCCGTTAAATGTACATTCGACTACACCAAAGAACTTCTCTTCAAAGGAGGTAACCTTTAAAGTATTGATAGTAGAATTTTCGTAATCTGCTTTGATTCCGAATAATGTACACGGTAATTTCATTCGTTAATATATTTATAACCGGAAAAGATAAATCAATTAGTGTAAATAGAGGGAATTTACTTTTAATTTAAAAATCTAGTTGTTAGCCATATTTAGAAACAATTATTCAAAATCAGATAATTTAAATATCTTGGACTCTGTTGGTATATAATGTCTATAATCATTAGATAAAAACCAATACCAGCGTCCTGGTTTTTCAGGATTTACTGTATCACCATAACCATCAGTTATAAGCCATACTGCTTTAGGATATTTAACATTTTCAGATTTGATAATGTTTTGTATCTTGGTTTCTATAATACCAAAAGAAGTACCTCCACCGCCATATACTTTATTTTGTTTGATATCAATTTCTACAACAGATGTATCAAAACAAAACAACCTAATATTAAATCTATCAGTATTAAGGCTACGAGCTGCAGTAAAGAATCGATCTTTTAACCCGATACAAGAACCAGATGTATCTAAAAAGAACCATACGTCTATTTTATGTTTATCTTTAAAATCATTAAGAATCCAATTCTCTGTTGGTAATGATATTGTATCAGATATTAACTGAGAGTATCTAGGAGTTACTCTCTCCCAACGTTCTTGGGTGTTAATATCATCTCTTATAAACTGACTTTCCCACTTTTTAATAACAGTTTCCCATTTATATTTCTTCTTAGTTACTGCATGAATATTAAGCCAAGAACCACTACCTTTACCAGCAGCAGATTGCTTTAACTTTTTTGTTTCAGTATTAGATGGTAACTTTTTAGTAAAAGATTCATCAATCTTATCCATAACACCAGAAGCATCTATCACATCTTGCATCTGTTGGTGCTGTTCAGGGGTTAATACCCTATGAGAGTCAATAGCAAAGTATTTGTTTTCTTTATCTTTAGGTAGTCTATTAAAATAGTATTCTGTAGATTGATTAGGTAAACATTTTTTATCGTCTTTGAAAACCGTACTTAACCAACAACCATTTTCACCTAATTCATTATTCAAATCAAATTTATTAAAACCAAATGAAGTTATTAACGTTTCATTAATAACTACATCAGCAGCTATATTCATATTACTAAATTCCGGAGTACCCATATACTCAGAAAATCTATGACCATGCTCTAATAAAATATGTAAAATTTCATGACAAATTAGAAACAGTTTAGTATCTTCGTTTAGAAAATTCCAAAAGTCTTCATTTATCAACAAGTTAAGGTGGTTACCTTGCTCATCAAAAGTAATAGCAGCAGTATGTAAATTATCAAACTTACCTACTGTTGGGTTACCTATATCCCAAAAAGCTCTAAAGAAATAATGATAACTTTGAAGCTTTTGGGATATTTCTAACCTTTCTTGATAGTTCATTGTATATTTGAGGATAAAGCAACAAGCATATTAGCCTCACATACTTTCTTTGCAAATTCCTCTGACAATATTAGATCTTTAATATCTGAATCATTACGTAAATAATTTACAAATTCATTATAGTATAAATCTCCAAGCTTTACCTTATTGATATGTATCTGAGCTCTAATTTGCTTTTGCTCTTCTGTAGTCATCTTATGCTTAGCTAATACACAACATGTACCAATTAGAGGTAATAATTTACTTTTGTATTTATTAAATGTTGTAGATTGGAATGAACCTACCATAGTAAACGTAAAGTTAATTATATCGTAATGGTTAGGTACAGCATCCCAACATTTAATAAGTTCATCCATTATACCAATATAGGTATTGGTACCTAAACTTTTATACAAAGTAAAGTCTATCTTTTTATGTATGCCTGTTGCAGTAGATATGTTAGGGCTTATTGAAAACATATCATTTAATGAGTTCGTCTTAGGTAAGACTGTTAATAAAGGATTAGTAGATTGAGTGGTTACAATTTCAAACTTACTAATATCAAGATTTTGAGCCTCTAGTAATCTAAGAGTCTTCAACAAGTCATTATTCTTTGTTGAATTTGATACTTCTGTTAATGCTACTGTAAACGTTTTATCTTTCTTTAGACTTTGTAAAATAGCATAATTTTTATAACTTTCGTTCTCTTTTATATTAGCACAAATATACTCTTGCTTGAGGTATTTATGGAATTTCCAGAAACGAGGCTCATTTAATTTATCTTTATACTTAAGATAATTTAAATCACCCATTAAGAATAACTTCATTACATCCTCTGTAGGGTTAGCAAAAACACTATGCAGTAATGCATCTTCTTTCTTTGTAGCAAGTTTAGTTACAAGGTCTTTAGTATTAGCTGATACAGGTAAGAGATCATAAACATCTCCACCTTTATTAAAAAATTCTCCAATATAATCTAGTCTACGAGGACTTAAAATTTTCTTAGCTTCGTCTGATTGATCTTTCCACCAGCTAATAAGAATATTACCATGATGTTCACCGTATTTATCAGTAAAATATTTCTTATCAGGATTATTTGGAAGCTCAACAATAACATGGAAACGATCAAGCTGAGCAGGGTCAAGTTGATCTACATCATAGTCTTGTGAGTTAGCATCATCATCAGACTTAGGCGGATTAATAGCAGCCCAAACCATTCTAAGCTTAGGAAACTTACGACCATTTATTGATTTAAACTGCTGAAGCTCAAGTAGAGCATTCTTTACTAGTTTATGAGTTCTGTTATATTCATCAATAAACAATGCTTCAATATCGTCATCAAGATTAGAAGGTAAAATAAAATCCATCTTCTCATGACCTTCTACACCTCTTACTTTTGGAATACCAATCAAATGAATCCAAGGATCAAGAGTAGATCCAGAAAAATAAGCAAACTTTAAATTGTTACGTTTAAATGCATCTGTAACACGTTGGGTCTTACCAACGCCTTTTTCACCAATAAGAAGAACGTTTACATTAAGTTGTATCCATTGATCAAGTTTAGCAGGTGTAGCATTTACTTTATTAAATTGTAGCATAATGAATGATAGTATTGTTCCGGTGTAGTCCTTGGAGTTGTGGTATCATAATAATGCGTACTAAAGTTTAATGTAGAGTTTTGCCATTCATATTATTCAAAATCTGCAAGTGCTTGACTTAATTTATACAGAATTGATTTAGGTATAGTCAAACTAACATCACCTTCAGAAAGTTCAATAAACTGATTGCTATCAGGTGAATCTTCAATAATATATTCGAGTTGAATACCGTGATCTATTGCTGTTAATTTTATGCTTTTTTGTTGTGTAATTGTCATATTAGAATAACGTTTTCTTAGGTCCTACATTTTCATTAGTTTTATTTGAAGTGCTAGGTTCTTTAGATCTTGACGATAAGTTAATTTTATCTGCAAAATACTTTGCTACACCTCGTATATCACTATTAGTAAGTGTATTATTACGACAGACTAGATTAAACGTCTTTAGTGATTCAATAGACTTTTTAACTCGTGATTTGAAATCATAAGACATAAGTCTTTTTTGATGAGCTGCATCAATCTGTTCTTGAGGAGTTTTTGTATTTGTATCTTTATTTTTCATTTTAATATTGTATTGTCTTTAAATTTTAAATTCGTTCCAGAGCATATCTGCATATTCGCGTGCATCCTGAGATGACCAACCTTCTTCTGTACATTTCTTCCAGGTTTCGAATACAAACTTCTTATAATCAGGATCTAGAAATATATACACTGCAGGTTTATTTTCTTTTACCATAAATTAAGACTTCTTCCGTTATTTACGATAATAAAAAAGCAAGTAATAATATGTGTAATCCACCAAAACGTTCTAATGATAGCAGCAATATCTGCCTCTCTATCATCACCGCTTATTTTATTACCCATAGTTTTTACCCATATTCTCCAAATACGTTTTATCATACCTTAAGAATTATATTACTTCCTGAGCTGATATATTCAGATGTTAGGTCTTTGTCAGTAATTACATTCCAGAAGTTATTCTTAGCAGTACGTCCTAGACCAAACTCAGATGATACGTACTGAGCACCAACATTAGCACCACCACCGCGAGTTGATTCGTGGGTATAATAATCTGTTACAGCACTAAACACATCAGCATAATTTTCACCCCGATTACCAGCACCGGTTGAGAATAGTTCAGTCAAGCGATTTACTTTATTAAAGAATTTTGCTGAAGGTTCCTTTTCAGGTGTTATACGATTTAACCAACCAGTAAAAAGATACTTTGCATCACGTTGTGTAATTGGTTGAGCGATCAATCGCTCAAACTCCTGTCTAAATGTAGCTTGTGATCCTAGATGGTTATCAATAACCTCTTTGAGATTTTCAATTTTTACTTCAATGTTACCTCTGTGAGGTATTCTGATATTAATATCTCCAGATTTATTATTAAGATTTATAGTGAATGTATTGTCGCATACTGTACAAGTATTTGTATTATTCGCCCATAGAACTGAAGACTGATCATGACCGTTACCGAAGTTTAAATAATCTTTAAACTCTCTGTTACCGATTTTATAAACAGATGTATCTTTTAGTGATATAGAAACAAATACCCGACCTCTATTACAAACTGAACCAACTGATTCAATCTTTGCACCGTCAATCTCTTTGAGCACGTCTTTGATCATTTTCAAAAACTGCGTATTTGTAATAGGTTTATAGGTAGATGCAAATGGCTTACCAATAACCTTATTATCATCAGTTGCGGTAAGAATATAAAAATCAGTCTCTACATCCTTATTAATAGATAAGCGAGATTGTTCAATCTCCCAGCCAGATAGACAGCAATCGTCAAGATCGATATATTCAACTACGTCGGTTAGAAAATGCCAAGCTTGTTTGATTCCTTGGTGTTTGTCGCGTTTAGTATAATGATGTGCCATAATAATATGTTTATTTGTAAAAACATATTATTAAAGTTCCCGCGATTCAACATATTATATTATGTTGTAGTGCCAAGATTTAACGGGTTTGACTAAAGTTACTATAGTACGCAGTGCGGCAATATATGGTACCTGCTGATGCTGTGGTTAATACACTTAATTGATCACTATTAGTAATACCCTTAAATACAATATTTTCAAGATTACCTAAAAGGAAGGATCTACTAGCATCAGCTGTATTAGTATCATATATAATAATATTTTGACCGGTTTTATTAGTGATATAAATTTCACTACATTCAAAGCTAGACAATTGTTTTAAAGCAGTTGTTGCAACTAGATTGAATGAAAAACAAAGATTTAAGTTTGTAAAAGGCATGTTAATATTTATTGTTCAAATGTTAATATATACCTTTTGCATTGATAAATTATCTCACTGATATGTTAAGATGTTATGGTCCAGGTTCTTACACTTGCTACTGGAGTGTATCTAAGTACATTATTAGTAGGAGTAATAATAAAGGATCCAGTATCTGAATTACCTACTATGAATGTAGCAGTATATCCTAAATCAGAAGAGTTTAAATTTATTGTATTAACAATGTTAAGAATTCTATTGAAAAAATTATTATTAGTTACATCCATTAGATTAGCAACTACATAATTATCTGTACCTCCTGGATTACCCTCAAAGGTGCCTCGCCAACCTAATGCAATACCCCGAGGCCCTGTAAAAGGTCCCATAGAACCATTAGTAACGGTAAAGTATTGGTATATCATTCGATAATCTCCTTCTTCGTATCCAATCGATTGCAGATCTGCACTCGTTACTGTATATATATAACTTATAGCTGGAGGGGTCGGTTGTGCAGGTGGTTGAAAATACAACGATATACCATCGGGTTGAAAATACAACGACACACCATCAGGTTGAACGTAGGTATTTGTTGGTAGTGATGGTGGTACATCTTTATTGAGAGCGAATTTAAATTTTTTTAAACCGCCAGGTGGTATGTTTTTATCTAAAGGTGTAGGTATATTTACCGCTTGTGTTCTAGGTATTATAGCTAAACTCTGATTATTAAAACGTAACATATAGATATTTATAAGAACACGATTAGATCACTTGTGATATTAATGGTGATATGTTATAGGGTTTTACTATATACAGAAGTTAACGTAAAAGTCTAAACAGCTGAAAAGGTTGGCGTAACGGTGGCGCTGAAGGTGATAGGACCAACAATTGTAATATCAGCTGCAGTCGGTCCTCCGGTTTTAAGATAAAAAGGTACCGAAGTACCCATTAAGTTAACCGATACGGATGATAGATTATCAGCAGGTATGTTGTCAAAACTAGCATAAAACGGATCAAGCATTGCGCCTGGAGAATTTAGATTGACTGCTAACATGTTAAAAGCAAGGCGCGTTGCTGTACCTGTCCTGCTTGGTCTTAGTATCGTTTGTAAATTATAAATATCACCAATAGGAGAATCAACAGTTACCGTCGATTCAATCAGACTACTACCACTTCCGGCGTATAACACACGCGCAGCAGGATTGGCACGTTTGGTTCCGCTTGTGTTAGTGTTGTACCAACTTACATCAGAAATATTTTCTGATCCTGCTTGTGCCGGTATAAATGATGGAAGATTTGTAACTACTGAATAGATGTTATTATAAACAGTTGGAAGTACAACGTACTTCCAACTGAAACTCCATGATACTGAAATCTGTAACGCGAACAAGTTGGTCAGGCTTTCAAGCGCATTAGCGGTAGTACCGAACGTTACATATCCTGAACTACCTGATAAATCCGGTATGCTACTAAATGAGAATGGAAATAGGTTTGGACGGGTGTATGATGTTGATAATAAATTTTCATCAACGTAAACCAAAGTTCGGGTTACGTTGGTTGTACCATCTTTTGTGAGGAATGGATTAACTTCGATGTTTCCAAGCGGAACAGGTCCAAGTGGTGTGGCTGAACACATAAGCTGTCTAGAAACCATTACACCATTTACGTTTACTAAGAATGTTTCTGAGGTAAATCCTACCGCTGCCCACGCTGCGACATTAGACTCACCAATGGTAGTTGACATGTATTTACATGATTGTACCGCTCCTCCATTATTGCGTATCGCAGGGAACCAGGTATAATATACAGGTGCTTCATATTCATATTC
>Ga0181355_1000821_pt1 | contig 13512 bp, 27 predicted proteins | sample Fa13VDMM15DN_FD_130099 | JGI IMG/M metagenome (GOLD analysis project Ga0181355, IMG submission 130099) | Freshwater viral communities from Lake Michigan, USA - Fa13.VD.MM15.D.N | ecosystem: Environmental > Aquatic > Freshwater > Lake | place: USA: Michigan | collected 2013-09-23 | reverse complement strand
GTTTACCTAATAAGGTTTGATTAGGAAATTCGTTTTCAATTAACATATTCCTTATGGATTCCTTTATAATTTGTTTAATTAGATTTTTCATTTCTTTAGGCTTTAATATAATTAGGTTTAAAATGAATTTAATTCATTTATTATTTCAACTCTATTATTAGTTTCTAGCCATACCTTTGCACCGCACGATAATGGTTTATCTTTTGAATAAACTATTCTACAGACTTCATTATTATCTTTATCATATATGATTGCTTGATGTCCATACTCATTTGTTTTATATGTCTTACAAGTAATCACAGGATTATTTTCGTCATTCTTTGAATTGGATTTTATCACATGTTGATTGACATGTAGGATTGTTTTCATAGTTTAAATAGGTTAAAAAAAAAGCCCTTACCAGAAGGGCATTATTTTATTATTTATTTTCTATTTTTGGAATTAATAGTTTTTCATAAAAAGAATTCCTACACTCCATTTTAAAAATTTAATTACAAATAAATAACTAACTATCTTTTTGTCTGAGAATTTAATCCAATCAAGTTTTTGAAAAGCAATTGTAGGTATAAAATAAAACAAGTTTTCATCGGTGAAATGTAAACTTATTTTATCTTTAAACTCAATTGTTTTATTTGGTAATATTCTATTATTGTGTCTCATAAGATTTTACAGATGGAAGATTGCTATATTCACAATAAAGTTCTTCTCTTTTCTTTTCCAATTCTTCTTTTATGCTATCGGGGAAATAAACACCATCTCCTTCCATATCAGATATGGTTCTAGTCATTGCTTTTAGGATTGTTTCTTTTTCTTTGATAGTTTGTTTATCATCAAATAACCTACCCATAAAATTAACCATATTTGCCCTTGGTCCAATCTCTTTGATAGTTGGTTTGTAATCCTTATTAATTTCCCTATATGTTGTAATACCAAATACAACAAATAGTGTTACCACTATTGAACTTAGAATAAGTATTTCCATTTTATTTATTATTGGTTTTGGAGTTAAAGTAATTTAAAAGACCAATGATGGTTGGAGGCCATAGACCAATAAAGATTGCTTTATTGACGTTATTTTCCACAAGGAAGTGGTATTCGCTTACAAAGATGACAATGACTGTCATTGCTAGTATAAGCAATTCGGAGGTTTTGAATTTTTTCATAGTTCACAAAGGTAATAAAAAAAATTTAATATGGGGGAAATAATTTTTTATTTGTTTTTTACAATTTCAATTAAGTTCTTTAAGCAAACAAGTTCTGCTTCCTCATAGGTTTTGAAGTCAGAATCAATGTCTTCAACTAGTGTATCATTTCCTTCGTTACAAGTAAACATAAACACCTTATCTTTAGATATAGTTGCTTGAGAAACATATCCTAATAGGTTATACTTCTCTCTAAACCATCTAAATGCTTGTTGGTAAAGTGGTGCTGAACATGCTCCTTCTAAAAGATAGGCATTTCTATTATCTTTACCCATTTCAAGTACCAATGTGTATTCTTTCCAATTACTTTGCAAATTACTTAGCCATTTACCTATACAAGGTTCATCAAAACCAAGTTCTTTAAGCTTTAATGCTTGTTCATAAGGAATAAATTCTTGTGTCATATTATTTTATCTTGAAATTTGATGTAACTGTATTCTTTATCGGATTTATAAATTGGCATTGCATTTAATACAAAACCTAAGTAAACTCCTTCGTATTCAAATACATTTTTTATTCCTGTTTTTTTGACAGATGAATTTTCAATATTTATTTCTTTGGACATAATAAAATTATAATCCTCTTCATTTAAATACAAATCACCTTTATAATTGGGAGGTGTTAACTCATCCAATCTTTCAAGAATGTTTTTATTGTTCATTTATCTTTGAAATTACAATAAGCTAATTTAGCATATCCAATGAGGTCAATAAAACTATCTTCAATACCTTCATTGTTTGGAACTTTATTATTATTAATTAAATTACTTAATCTAGCAATTTTAAGAATACACATAAATAATGCATAGTTAGTGGGTTCGTCTACATTTATATTTAATACTTTAGCTGCCTCACTAACTTGTTTAAAATTAGACAATACATCTTCTCCTGCATAATCTTCTCCTTTACTTCTTAATACTTGTAATAGTTTTTCATCTATTTCTTGTATTAAATTAATTTGTGTTTCCTTGTTCATATTTCTTTTTAAGGATTTCTAATTGTTTTAACTCTTGTTGCTTAATTCTTGCTTGATGGAGTTCAAATTCTAATAATCTATTTTCTTTTTCTTCTTTAGTTTCTTCTCTTTTGCCCATTAAAAAAATATTAACGCCATCATCATGATATGTAAAATCAGTATGTAAATCAAAATAATCTTTTTGATATCGTTCTTTTAAATCTTGTAAAAATTTTATAACATTATCTAAATTACCTTCAAGGTGATATGTTATATGACTTTCTAAAGTCACGGTTTTTATTACTTTATTATTCATTAATTAAACTATTTTGATATTGCTCTTTACATATTTCAAGTAGTTCAGGGTCATTAAACATATAGTCATCAGGGATGTCTAATACTTTAATTTTTTTCATACCATCTTCAGTAAGAATTTCTTTTAACTCTTCTTCTACTTGTCTATAATTTTCTTTATTGACAAAGACTATTTCATCTGCCCAACATACTAATGCTTCAGAAATAGGTATAAGAGCATAAGACTCTACTGTACCACAATTCCTAACATTATATTCATATTCTTTAATTAAGAAATTAGCTAAAGTAGCACTTCTTAGTAAACCTGCTGAACATACTGTCAATACTTTTTTAGTTTTGCCTTGTGCATTGTTATGCACATTGAATAATTGGTTTCTACTTGCTTTTATCATAATATTATTTATGATAAATATACGAGTTTTTTTAAAAATATTCCAATTGTTTTAATATAAATTTTCACCTGCTTGTCTAAGTGACTCTATTGATTTAAGTTTAAGGTCAATAGCATTAAAAGCAAAAGTAAAACCAACTGCATAAGATAAGTGTATAATATTTTTATTATTAGTTGTAAATCCTACATAAGCAATTAAAGGAGTTACCACAACACCTATCAAAGATATATTCAATGATTTTTGTTGATACTTAGCTGCTTGTTGTAAATGTAAAGAAGCTAGGTTAATCTTATTAATTACTGTATCTTTTTTATTAATACGATTAATTGGATAATAGCTATCATATTTTTGACCAAATGCAAAAGATGAAATTAGTAATAGAGGTAATAATAATTGATTTCTACTTGCTTTTATCATAATTTTATTATAAATTTTTACCTGCTTGTTTAAGTGATTCTATTATTACAATATGTTATTTCATCACCCTGACATATACAATTAGGATATGAACAACCTAAAGCATCTTCATTTATTACTTCATTAATGACTTTATCAAAATTGTGTATCTCACTAAACTTTTCCAACCATTCTGAATATGTGATTGGTTTTATTTTTCCTTTTAACCAATTATTATATTGTGTTTCTAATGTTGCCATCATTTAATAATTTTAGCATATTTAAATACCTTTTCTAAACCTGTTTCCCAAAAGTCCATTATTTCAAACTCTACCTCATCACCTTCTTTAAGTCCTTTAAGTTCTGTTAAACTACTTAATACTGGAATTGATACTTTCCCTTTGTATGGTAGTATTTTAGAAAAAAAGTTCTCCCAATATACCACTTCCCAACCTGTATCTGTTTTATGTAGTATACCTTTCATAAATTACTTACTTTGCATAAAAAGTATATTCATCTAAGTTCTTGCAATTAACCCCATTAAGACCTAAATAATTAAAAAGATATTTGGCAAAAATTTTATTGTCTTTTGCACCTTCTCTAATATCATCAATATCTAAATCTAATGCGGTAAGCACTACAAATATACTACTTCTGAAATTTTGTTTACAGAATTTATCACAATTCCCTAAATAAAATGAGAAAACCTCTCTTCCATTACACATCTTTAATTCCCAACTATAATCTTTATTAATGTTGAGATAAAAACTTTTTTTAGTTTTTGTCATTGTAAATTATTTAATTTGTTTTAAATCTTCATCCAATTTTAAACCATTTTTATCAATGGTCTCTTGAATATCTTCTGCTATTTGACCAATCTTATATTGATTGTATTGAAATGCGCCACCCGACATGTAACTTATTGTTTTAAGTTTTTTAATCCTTCAATAACTTCTTTATTAAACTCTAAGGCAAAATCTCTTTCTATCATATTAATAAGTGCTTGTTCAGCATCTAGTTTACCTTCAACAGTTGCCATTTCAACACAATTATCATCTGTCTTCTCACTCCAAAACATCATATGTTTGAGTAAATCATTTCCATCAATTTTAATATTCATAATTTTTCAATTTCAATTTTAACTTCTTTTAAAAATGCTATTCTGTAATCAACCCATTCAAGTTGAGCAAATGTGCTGTTTTGCATATATTCATTTATCATCTCATCAACAGCATTGATTGCACATTGCTTAACTTGGTCATCATGCATAAAAACAGGAAGCCCTTTTGACTCTTGATTTTCACCTCCTAATTTAACATAATGAATTACATTCATTTTATCAAGCAACTCTTTTGCTTTCTGTTGTGGTTTATTTTCCATAGGTTTTATTTCAGCCATCCTTCTTCTTTTAATTTGTTTAAAAATAATTGAAATGTTTTAACACCACTTGGACACATACATTCCCTTGCATCTTTTAATGCTTCAGGGTCATTATTCATTACGGATATCATCCAAGGATTACTATCCCAATGGTCTTCTTTCCAAGGTTTAGTTCTTTTATCTGTAAACTTAATATCAATATCAGGATAATAAGTTATACCATCTTCTTTTAATAATCTTGTTGCCTCCCAAAAATAATCATCATCTTCATATTGACAACTCATTGAATATGTGACTTCAATATTTTCTTTTTGATTGTTTGATAAATCTTCCCTGATATACCAAACTCCGTTTATTTCAATTCTATCTTGCATCGTTTGTAAAATAACCTTGTCCTGAAAACTCTATTTTTTCACCATTGCTTCTTTTATAAATAATAAAATTATCAATTATATTATTTTCAATAATAGTAACAATTTCATCAAAAATATCATTACCATAATCAAAAGCTTTAACAATATCTCCAATTTTTAAATTTAAACTTTCCATAACGCAAATATAAAATTTAAAAGTTAATTACAAAAATTTCTTATCTTTTTTTTTGAGATTGACTAAATTATTTTCAAAAAATTCATTTAATTTTTTGAGCAGCTTGTATGGTGCTTTGATTAATTTAAGAATATAAGTTTTTTTTGAATCTTGGTTTTGAACATATTTTAATAAATAGATATTTTCTGTATCAAATCCTTCAATTTGAATTAAATTTACCTTGCTAAATTCTAAATCCAACATAGTAGACCCATCTACATCAATTGTAGAATTTACTTTATAGTTTGATACAATCTCTACTATCCTCTCCACAAGTTCTCCTCTAGTCATTATTATATTTTATTTATCATTCATTACCACATAAGCAGTAAGTTCATCATCATTAGCTACATTCTCATTTATGTCTAAAGAATCAATATATTCTACAATAGTTTTGCTTACAACCTTTTGTCTTAACATATTTGTTATTTGCATTTTTTGTTTTTCCATATTTTGAGGAGCAGAAATATCTAATGAACTTATAATATCATTTGGATTCCTTAAAATATCACCATCTGTATCAGATATTGATAAAGTATTCCCATCGTAATCAGCTAAAAAATTTAAATCAACTCTTACTGAAAAATCATCTTCATATAATCTTGGATTATTTTTCAAACTTAACATATTTTCTCTTGACATATAAAAAATAGAAAGAGATTTTACTTTATCTCCATATTCACCATCTTCATCATCATCATCACTTTGATTCCAAGGTGCGTTAGGGTCATTATCACCTTGAATATATGAATCAGGTATTTCCCCTTCATTAATGAAAGTTTTCATATATTTTCTAATCATCTTCAATTGAGACTCATTAATTATGTATTTCATATTAATTCTTTATTATAAATAGTTTATAATAAAAAAACCTATCAGAATATCCAATAGGTTTTCAGCAAAGGAACTAAATAAAAATAAAAATCTTACTTCATTATATGATTAAAGATAAAAGAAACAACATCAACTGTCCAGGAGTTACCCAATGCTTTATATCTTTGAGTATTAGAAATGCAAGAAGTATAATTTATTGGTAATGTTTGAAGTATCTCACATTCCTCAACTGTTAATCTTCTTTTCTTTTCCATAAGAATACCATATGGTACACCTTTATACATATTAGCAGTAAGACAAGAAGATTTACCATCAAGATAACTAGCATAAGATTTCCATCTTGGTTTACCATTATGAATACGATTCATATATTCAAAACCAATATCTGTCAACATATATTTAGATTCAACCTTTGAGTCATCAATCAGTATATCTTTCAATAAAATTCCTTTATCTTCGGGTTGGCTTACATTAGGTATGTTAGTCCAATATAGTCTTTTTCTATTTTGAGCAGATACTAAAGAACTATTGATTTTAATTGGATTAACACCCATAAATTCGGTAATAACATCTTCATGTTCTTTCTTCATTGAAACATTTTCTAGCATAAAAAATACATTAGGATTTAATGATTTAATATGATTAACTATATCAACAAATGTAAAGAAGAGTTTACTTCTCTCATCATCAAAATTAAGTTTCTTTCCTGCAATAGAAAACCCCTGACAAGGTGAGCCGCCAAAAACAAGACCAATGGAAGACCAATCAATATCCCAAGTTTTCCATTCGGTTACAGAACCAAGTTGGATTGTATTGGGAAAGTTGTTTTGAGTTACTTTAATTGCATGTTTATCAATCTCAGAAGCATAATAGGTATCTACCTGAATGCCTGACTTTTGCAAAGCAACCTGCCCTGCTGAAATTCCATCGAAAAGAGATAATACTTTCATGACCTTGTTTTAATGTTCAACAAAGGTCGCAAAAAAAATCAAAACACCAAATTTTTTTTTAAAATTTTTATTTTAACTAATTATGTAAAAGTACAATATGTTAATTTATAAATCTAAATTAAAAAACATCATTAAAAAAGCTATTTTAAAAGAAGCATATGTTGATTCACAAGGTGAGTTAGGTGGTTTTAATCCATCTCCTTATAGTATGGATATTAGTGATGATACATCACCATTTTATGACCCTTCATTATCAAAAAGAAATAGGATGAAAGCACCTGATGGTGGCACATATTTAAAATTAATTTTAAATGAACCATATCAAAAAAAGGCATTCAGAGTTGCATTAAATATTGCAGTAAACAAAGGTGCTAAATCAGATTTTGGAAATTATAAATTACCCAATTTTAAATTTAAAACAATTGGAAAAACAGAAGTATATGAATTTAATAGTAAATTTTCAAATTTGATTAAAACTATATTTGATAATTTAGGAAAATCAAATCCTGTTAGTAAAGAGATATATGATGAATTAACACAAATGATTAATTAAATAGAAACTTCATATTTACTCAATTTATCAAAAAGATATTGTCTAAGTTCATCCAAAGATATTGTTTCTTCTTCAGTATATTTTTCCTTTGAGCGAATCATTTCTCTAATATCATTAACTATCGCCCTGTATTTCCAACCATTAAGAGCATTTTGATATTCTTCTTGCTCTTCAGAACCATCAAATTCTATTATTACTTTCATAATGCAAATATAAAAAAAAATCCCCAGAAAAAGGGGATTTTGAAAAAAATTAAAAAATTTCAATATTATTTATAACCCAAAACGAATGCAACACATTTGTTTTTTACATTCTTGGCATCTTCAGATGAAATTATAAATTCAATTACATAATCACCTGATTTGTCGGTAGTAAAATCAAATGTGTCAATTGAATTATCATATTTATTTGTCAATATTAATTTATTATTGGCATCATAAATATTTATAATTATTGGTTTTAAAAAGTTTTGACAAACATTCACCATTCTGTATTTTTCTCCACTAAAAGTAGAGAATTCTGCTTTGATAAGTTTTTTGTTATCAAATTCAGAATAGGGTTTAAATGCCATAGATTCAAATGTATAATCGTTCAAGGATATTTTGGCTTCATTTTTAATTGTTTTCTCATTGCATTGTGCAAAAGAATCTTGTGCCATCATTGCGATGACCATTGTTAGAATTAAAAAAGCTTTTTTCATCTTGTTTTTTGTTTTATTGTTTTTTGTTATTGTTTTTTAATAAAACCACAAAAACAATCTGTGATTATTTCAGATATGAAATAAAACAAATAGAAAAAATACAAAATGGGGAGAGTAATTATAGAAACTATACCGAATAGGTTATAGATATTTTATATATATAGTACAAAAAAATAAGGATGTTAATAAAACACCCTTATTTAATAAAGTTTTTTGTTAATAAATGTTAAATTATAAATATATTATTTTTGTAGTTAATCTTCTTCTTTCCAAATTAAAATTGTTTTACCATTGAATTGTTTTACACCATATTTTGATTTACCTGATTTAATTCTTTCAATGAACTCTCTAAAAACATCTTCTGAAATTACTGCATTTATTTCTAGGTGTTTTTTAATTGCATTTTTAATACTATCTAATGTAGGTTGAACTGCAAGTTTTTCATCATTAGCATCATAATTATTATGAATTTGTGATAGTATATATTCCAATTTTCTACCATTTTTAATAACAACTTCATCATTTCTGCTTACATTGGTTGATTGATAATTAGGATTAACATACTCTTGTCCTTTTGCTTGAGGTGAACCAAATGATAATGCACCACCTAATGCAGCCATACCAACTTTTCTACCAACTTTTTTACCAAGAGATTCTTCATTTAATTGATTTTGTTTCAAATGCTTTTGAAGTCTTTTGTATTGTGTTTCTGTGATTATTACTTTCATATTATTTTCCGTATGTTAAATTTACTTTACCTCCTTCTGCTCTTTGAAAAACAAAGTTACTAGAATAATCTTGACTTACTTTCATTAGGAAGTCTTTAATTACTTCTCTTTCTATTTCAACTTCATCTAATGGTAATTGAATTGATTTTACAGCTAATGCTTTTCTTAATTGTGATTTAAAAGATGCTGATTTTAATTTACCTGTACTATCTGTTCTATTGTTAGTTGTTTTAAATACATCTTTCTTACCTTCAGGTATTGTATTGTGGTCAACAGCACTTGTTGTCTTAATTAATTTCTCTAACTTATTTTTTAAATCACTTATAATATCACTAGAAAATTTAACTTCTTTTTCAAATTTTGATTTAACTCTGGTTGGTACTTTAAGACCTTTATTAGAATTTGCAACTACTTGTAATACTTTTTCTAAATCTTTTACTGATGTGATTTTAATCTTATTTCTTTCAATAATTGGTTTTTTTACTTCTTCTTTTTCTTCCTTTTTATCTTCTTTCTTTGAACCAATTGATTCAATTCCCTTAATAGCACTATCTTTTTTTGACTTTTGTTCTTTAAGAAAAAGAAATGCTTTAAGTTGATGTAATTGTTTTTCAGTAAGTATCAGTTTCATTTGATTTTAATATAAATAGTTTGTTATAAAAATAATTGATTATATCAATAAAAAAAAATCCCTCCGAATTTCAGAGGGACTTTCAATCGTTAACACATTAAAAACAAATTTACTTTTTTTCTCTTATGAGGTCAATTGAATCCAAAATCATAAAAGACATAAACATTAAAGCAATAAAAATTTCATTATTTGTAATTTGATATTGTCCAAATACCATAAAGTATGAATGTAAAACAAACCAACCAATAAAACCTGAGTAATAAATAACATTAAAAAATCTTTTAATGTTTTGCCAAGTGGGAAGATAGTTTAATAGTTTTTCCATAAAGATTAAAAGTATAAAGCAAATATACGATTTTTTTTAGAAAAAAAGATAAATATTAATCCCTAAAAGAATAATATTTATAACCGATACCAAAAGCATTAGATTTCTAATCTTTTTTAGTTCTTCATTAGTCTTATCAATATAAAAATATTGAAATACTGTACTTGAAGTTGAAAGCATTAGATATGTAAATATCAAAATGTTAAAAATAAATTGTAATGTCATAGTAAATAAATTTAGTGTTCCCTGTTGGATTCGAACCAACGGCCTAAACTTTATGAGAGTTTTGCTCTAAAACCAACTGAGCTAAGAGAACTAATTGTTGATGCAAATATAAGGGATTTTTTTATTTCTTGGGTTTTTTTCTTAAATTTTTAAATTGTCTGTAATTAAAATAATCGCTTTGATATTTATTATCTTGCTTTGTTCTTTTCTTGACATTATATCTTGAATCTAACTCTGTTTTCAATGAGCCTGAATTGTAATATTGTGTTTTACAACTTAACATAAAGATTAACAATAATATCCTTTTCATTATGTTTTTTTATAATTAGAAACTAATTATAGTAAAGTCTTTTAATATGCCTTTCAAATCAAATAAACAGAAGAAATATTTCTTTGCAAAACTAAATAGTCTACCAAAGGGAAGTGAACAATATAACAAATGGAAAAAAGTTGTTGATAAGTTTGTGGCACATAGTGTTGATGAATCTTATGAATTGGATGAAGCAAGAAGAAATCCTGAAGTTAATGTTGACCAACCTGTAGCTAAACAAATTGAACAGTTTGTTGAAAAACATAAAGGTCGAGAAGAATTAATATTTATATCTTTTAGAGATGATGTATATGTAACATTTATTAACCCTAAAAACGTATATGGTACGCCAACAGGAATATATACATATCCTTGGGAAAATTTTTATGATGATAAATTTAAAAAATATGTTAAAGACTATCTTGTTCCTAATTTAAGTAAAAATATACCATTTGCTGGTGAAAGAAAATATATGTTTATGTATAAGTTAAAATCCAATCAAGGTATTTTAACAAATAGAACAACATATAATGACACATTACCTTATGCAAATAAATTACTTAATTTAGTTAAAAATAATGAAAAAGCATTAGAAATTATAAATACTTATATTAATGATTATGAAAGATATATAACTCATTATTATAATGATAATGATTTTGCTAATTCTTATTTTGGAGATGTACATGCATTTTGGGTGTTATTATATTTGATTGGTGATAGAATAACTAAAGGAAAAACACAAGATACGATAGGTAATTTATGTAGGGCTATTGGTGTCAATGGTTTTGTGGATTTTGATGGGAAAGGTTATATACATGGTAATGAACGCTATCAAGCTGTATTCTTTAGAGGAAGAGAATTATTTGATGATATAAAAATTATTGATACACAAATATCAGGTAATAAACTTTATAATCGCAATTTACTTGATTATATTAATAATAAAGAATATATAGAAAATTTAAATCTAGATAAATTTGATAGTTTAATTGATAATGCACCAAATAACGAATTTATTAATACAATTATTGATACACTTTTATCAAATAAAAATTTTGTATCTAATATGGATGGATTAATTTTTACCAAAATAATGTATTATGCAAATCGTGATAAAATTGATAGAATAATAAATATAGTTTTATCAAATAAAAATTTTTTTGATAAAGATTTTAATTATAAAATAGAGAAATTATTAAGATATGCACCAACAGACGAAAAACGTAAATCTATAATTGATACATTATTTAATAATGAAAATTATTTAGATAAAATAGATAGAAATGGTATTAAATATATACTGGAATATTCACCTTATGAATCGAATTATAAAAAAGATAATATCATAAAATATATTATAAATAATAATAAAACAGCATCAAAAATTGATGAAAATATTATACATTATTTACTTAACAATACTTCAAAAGAATATAGAACTGAATTAATAAATATTTTATTAAAAAGAGATGATATTGTAAATAATTATGGTAATGTTTACTTTTTAATGGGTAGTTCATTTGAAAGAAGAGATGAAATTGTTGATGAACTATTACAAAATAGTTCTTTTTTATCTTTTATGAAATTAGAATTGGGTTATAGTAATCCAAAAGTTATTGATTTTTTATATGTCGATTGGCCTGATTCGACTGAAAAACTATTAAGTGAAATTTCTAAAGAAAAAATGGCTAATAAAATGATTGAAATTAGACCTGATATTGTAGAAAAATTATTTATGGATGATAATATTGATAAATTCATGTTAATTTTAAAATATAGTAAATTTAATTTAGATTCAATAATCAATAATCTCAATCCTCAATATAGTGAAACAAATCATGGTCTTTATGCTGTTCTTATTAATTTATCACATCCCAAAACTTTTGCAGAAAAAAAGATAGGTGTAGAAAGAATGAAAGAATTTTTAAAACAATATAGTAACCATTATAATTCTATAATTGATAATGCAAAAAATAAAAAAGAAATTGCTGAATTAATTATGGAATATACAGGTGAAGATTATTCTCATAAAATAGAAACACCAATGAATGAAATCTTTAAATCTTTAACTTCATTGCAAGAGGAATTAAATATTCAGAACAAAGAAACAGTAAAGAAAAGAAATCTAGAAAAAGTAAAACAATTCTTATTGGAAAAAAGAAAACCTTTATTAGAAGATGAGTTTTATTTTAATACATTATCTAATGATAAAAAAGAATCAATCTATAATTTATTCAAACAATCTTATGAAAGTTCAGTTGGTACATCTTGGTCAAAAGATAAATTTTATAGCAGAGCATATGATTGGTTATTCTTTGGTGATGAAAATGGTTTTGTTGCTGTAAGAACTCAAAAGTCAGGTTTATATAAATTGGTTGGTGTTGCAGGTAGTCTTAAAAGTATATTAAATGGTTTTAATGAACTTCAATCAAAAAATGTTCCTATATGGGGAATGGTTAGTAAAGATATTCAACAAATGGCCCATAAAAAAGGATTTATTACACCACCTCCATTCTTATTGAAAATATTATATAAAGTAATTCCTAATTCGGTTTTTGGTAATACTGAATTTGATGTTAATTCAGATGGGAGTTTAACATTAAAATATTCAGATGTTGGTGATGCAGTAAAATATTTCATTGGTAATGATGAATACTTTAAAAATTTAAAAAGTAATATTCTCCCATCAACGAAAGATGAATTTTCAAAAACTGATATTTTTGATATGTATGATACAAAACAATCACCTCAAAAGATTAATGAAGCAAGAGAAGTGGTTGCGATGACTGCTGACGAAGCTGTTAGTAAAAAAGCAAAAAATGTAACTGTTATAGGTTATCATGGTACTACTCCTGAAAATGCAAAACAAATAAGAAAAGATGGATTCAAATTAATGAATAAAAGGCAAGATGGTGTATTGGGTGTTAGTTTTGGTGGTGCTGAAGAATACGCTTATTCAGATAAGGGTGAAACATTAAAGGCTTATATAAAAATTAAAAATCCAATTTATCGAGACGCTTATTGGG
>Ga0181355_1000819_pt1 | contig 13516 bp, 11 predicted proteins | sample Fa13VDMM15DN_FD_130099 | JGI IMG/M metagenome (GOLD analysis project Ga0181355, IMG submission 130099) | Freshwater viral communities from Lake Michigan, USA - Fa13.VD.MM15.D.N | ecosystem: Environmental > Aquatic > Freshwater > Lake | place: USA: Michigan | collected 2013-09-23 | reverse complement strand
AGTGTGTAAATATACTTTTTCATCATTTGATAAATTAGAGAGTTCATCATATTTAGGTATTCCACCACCAATAATAGTTTTAACTATATTAGAAAGATTTTTAGATATTCTTTTTGACGGATAGCCTCTAATTCCATATCCTTTAATATGTTTAAAAGAAAATACATTTTCATCTAATCTATTACTATTTAGTAGATATCTACCAAATGGTACATGTGTATGACCTTGTTTAATTCCCATATTAGAATCAATACGTTCGTGTAGTGGTTTAACAATACCTGAACCTTTAGGACGGCCTGCTCTCTTTTTTAATCCTGCACCTAACATTCTACCTGTTCCATTTGATACAGTTCTAATTTCTGTTCTTACTTCATCCTCTGAATATGTATGACCGACTGTGTAATTTAAATTAAAACCTCTTGTAAGAGATTCAAATGTTTCCATCATAACACCATGGTTGTACTCAATAATGTCTCTCCAGTTTGTTACGTTTCTGTCAAAATTTTGTTCAACTATTTTTAATTCTTCATCACAGTATTGTACTAAATCTTGGTCTGTTGATAATCTTCTTAACATACCTTTAGCGTTTATCATACTAGTTACACTTCTTACAAAACGAGGCATTAAAATAGAAATACTTCTATCACGTACTGGAGTAGGTCCTACTGGGGCTACAGGTGGTGCTAATATAGGAGGTGTTGATGGAACTGCAGGTAATACTGGAGCAATTGATGCTAACGGAGGTGGAGTAGTAAATGTAAACATTCCATGAGTTGGGGTTGTTGTGGGCGCTCCATTCGTAGTAATAATATTATCTGAAATTCTATCCGCTTCTTGAATATCTGCTAAAGTTGGTAATATACTATTAATATTTTGTAAAATTTTCATTGATAAATCAGGATTAGAATTTCTTTCAGATTTTTCTAATTGTTCTAACAATGTATTTAATGCAGAGGATGACGGTAATTTGTCAGTAAATTCTATCCAATCACTATATCCTAAACGGTTTATATTAACTTGATTCATACTATTTGTTCCTTGACTTGAACGTAAAAATATATCTTTTAGTTGTGTATATATATTTGTTGTTACAGTTCTAGATAATGCGTTAAATTTATCATTAATCTCTCTCATTTGTTGAGACATAGGACCACCACGGGTTACATTTTTACTAATTAGTCTATATTGTGTTTCTTCATATCTCTTTTTAAGTGCATCTAAATCTCCTGGTTGAATTCCTCCATTTAATCCTCCGATTGGTCTATCAAATGCTGATTTAACTGTTGAATTCATCTCTTTTGATTTACTATAAATTGCTTGTAAAAATAAATACATGGTATTCACATCATTCTCATTACCCTCAATCCCAAATTTATATTTTTTTTTAAGTTGTAATACTAATTCAGAGGAGTTTTGTGCTAACCAAACTAAAAATGATCCATCTCCATTAAGAGGAGACGATTGAACTTTTTGTACTACATTCATGGCCATATTAGGTGTACATAATCCTTTAAATTCACTAATAATTGATAATTTAAGTTTTTCAACATCTGCTAAAATTTCTGCGGTTGTTCTAGTGTCTTTCATTGAAGACTGTGGAGGTAATGCTCCGGTTGCTTTATAATTTTTATTTGCTTGTAAATTCATATCATTAATATTTGATATAGTGTTTAACGCATCCATGTATTCATTACGAAAGTTTTCCACGTCCTTAGCATATCTATAAGGTTGTCCTGACATATTATTATTTATTAATAATAATATGACTTTATATGTATTTTTTAGACATTTTTATAAACAGGGTATGTTGATACATCTTTATTACTACTAAATAATTTATCATTACAAATTTTATTAAATTCGTTTGATATATCGAGTATCAAATCATTATCATAATCCATTTTTAAACAATCCATGTGACCTAAAAATTCAGTCTTTTGTGATGGGTTAAATGTTGATACATTATATAAAGGATGTAGTTTCATTCTATCGAGAGCAATTACCTGAAACATAAGAATAATATTTTTAATTTTTTCTTCTTGAGTTAATACTAATGCTTCTTCATCTAATTCATCCTCAATTAATTCTTTAGCGGATTTAGTATTTTTTATCATATCTTTTTCAAATTCATTTGGTTCAATATATTCAATATCTTTACACCATTCAACATTAGATTTATATAAATAATCAGAATTTTGTATAACTTTTGGCAATTCTTCAATAGTATCCATTATATATACTATATTGATATTTCTTTATAATGTTTTATTGATGCCTTTATAGAGTTTAATGGTGGTTTTAAACTATCTATAATTGATTGTTCAAAACATGTACCTTCAGATAATAAATTAATTTCAATTTCATGTAATTTAGTAAAAGTAAAATTATCCCACCCTCCATTATTACGTATATATACATATAACTTACACCAATATAATTTGCCTACTTTATTTCTAACATTCTTTTTATGATGACTTTTACGTCTAGATAAATTTAATGTTGACCCAATATAAAACTGTTCTTTATCAGTATTGTTTTCTATTTTGTATATATAACATTTCATTATTAATAAATAGTATGCATGTCTTTATTTCTTTTTACGCATAGCCCTCATTTTAGCCATTCTTTCTTTCATTTCAAGAGACCCTTTTTTGAGTCCTTTACCTGTAGTATTACGTGTTTCCATTTCATTTACTGCTCTTGTTGATCCTGCATTGATAAGATTTGCAGTTGCGTTAACAGCGGCATCTTTAAGCATTTTACCTGCAGCACCTTTTCCTTTCAATGGTTTACGTGTTGTTTCTTGTTCATTTTGAATAAACCCAACTCCTTTAAAACCACCCTTATTATAAATATCTACGGCTTTATTTGTTGATTTCATTGCTTCTGCATTTGTATATTTTTCATTATCTTTTTGTTGTGCCGTTTCACGTTTATTCATTCCATCATTACCACCATGTTTAAACATTGTTACCCCAAAACCGCTTAATTGTTTTGGTTGTGACGACCTAGCATAAGAACTTGGTTGAGAATTAAAATCATATGGGTCGTCTTCATAATAACCACTATAAGCAGATGATGTAACAGGTTGAGCGATAATAGGTTGATACATTTCATGATAATAATCTTGTCGTGGATAATATGCTTCAGGATAATCAGATGGTTTCTCAGGTTTGTTACTACCTTTAAAAGTATCGGCAATATCTCCAAACATATCTACGCCTTCTTGTAACTTTTGTTCTGGGGTCATTGTTTGATATGCAATGTTATCTACCGCAGATTGGGTCATTTGGTGTTTAATTGGTGACAGATTTTTATTTAAAGGTTTAAATTTATTACCAATATCTTTAAACCAAGAATTAAACTTTTTACTTCTATTAATTTTTCCCCCAATTTTACCACCTACTATACATGGTTTATTACTATGTATAATTCCTTCGCCTAAGATTTTAAACCCTTTAATAATAGATGGTTTAAGACCGTGTTTTTGATGATGTACATGAATATCATGAGATAGTTTTGCAATTCTATCAATAATATCCTGTTCATGTAATCTTCCTCCTTTTAATTCATGTTCTTCTTCTTCTTCGCTACTTGAACATTCTGATTGATCTTCTGAGTTATATTTCATTAACTTATTATATTGTTTTTCTTTTATATCCTTTGCACCAAACCCAAAAATATTTTTCTTAGTTTTATCAAGAATATTTGTAGAATGTTCTGTAATAGGATTAAGTGATTTAGGAATAATATTTAAATCTTTTTTAGTTGTTTTGGTTAATACAGAAACAGGGTCTAAAATACTTTTAACAACTTTAATATCTTTATTATGTTTGCCAATAATTGCAGGATTTAATGCAGTGTTTAAACCTCCTACTAAATTTTTATTTGCAAGATTTTCTGCAATATTGCCAGATTGAGAATGTGAAACTAAATCAACATTAGATTTACCATATTTCTCGTTGGCTTTCTTTTGAATCTTTTCAGAATTTTTATATCTATTGCTATATTCGTGTAACCCTAAAGGAATTAGTGCATTATTAGACCAATCTTTTAAACTATCAGTACCCGCTATAGTGTGCACCGCTTTTCCTGTATTAGGATCATAGTATACTTTATTTCTTTTTGTTGATAAGCCTTCATCTAAAACATAACCGTTTACGTTTTTAGCCTCAGATTTCTTTTTATATCCCGCCTCTACAAAATTCTTTAAATTCTTCTTCATTATATTCTATAAAGAGATAATCTTTATATTATTTAATGAGATTTATATTATTATTTTTGTATAGTATATATGCATACGAATCAAATTGTTATAAGTGTATATGGAAAAAATCAGTATTCCCTGAAAAAAGGTATTGTATATATTATCAACAATATATAAATACAGAATTTAATAATTGTACTAAATATAAGTTAAAAGATTTAGATTGGTAGGTTACCACAATAGGTGATATGAGAGCCATGCAGGACTGTACTCAGGGGCATTTTCCCATCGGTGATTACGTCTAAGGAATGAATCTCTGCGCTTTTCATCTTGATGTTTAGTATAATCCTGGTAACCCATCAGACCAAAGTGTTTCACATGCCCCTCTTCGTCCCTTATCATATATTTCTTATCTTTTCTCGTCGAGATCTCAACGGGATTTAAACCTAGTTTTTTGGCCATTTTTTGAACTTTATTTATATTTGAATATTCTTTTAATTGTTCGGATTTACTCATTATTATCTTTATTTGTCTTTTCTTTAACATAAAATATAACCTAATGATTCCCTGAGAATATCCAAATAACCAAAAATCCAAGAATTTAAGGCTTTTTGAAACTTACCCCTAGGAATGCATTCCTAGAACACTTTTATAAAACACCTCTTTTTTTGGATTTATTGGATTTTGGATTCTAAGTATTACATTTAGAGTATATTTTTGTTATTTTTTATGTATAGAGGGAAAGAGAAAAAATGAATTTAAAAAGAAAATAGGTTTATAATTCAATGGATTTAAGAGTCGTATATTGTACAATGCCTGATGATAAATTAAAAGAATTATTAGAAAAATATGTAGAAAAGAGTGAACGATATAAAAATTTTGTTAATGAGGAAACAACACGCACAGAAGAGAAATTAATATTTATTAACAATGAGTTAAAGAGTCGTGAAGAGTTTAGAAGTAGGTTGAATAAATCCAAAAATCCAAAAATGAATTTGGATGAATCCAAAAATAAAATGACTTAAAGGAATATTATCTTATATATTAATGAGTTCTGAATACCCTAATATTGAAGCATACCTTAACATTCTTGACAATGAATACCAAACTGCATTGTTTTACAAAGAGTTTAGAGTAGGTAAACATGTATATTCAAAAAAATATCTTTATGGTTTTGACATGGATGATTATTCGAGAATGTTATGGACTGAGATCTCTCCTAAATCTATAATGAATGATATTTCGGCATTTTTAGATCAATCCCTCAGAATATATTTTAATGATAATACCGTTAGTAAAGAAAATATTCAAAAATTAATTAAATCAACTAATAAAATGTGTAGCGATGGAAAATTAAAAGGAGTTTATAATCGTTATGAAGCAGAGATCATTGATGATAAATTCATGGAAACATTAAATAGAACAATGCCTCATCACCTCCCAATTATGGGAAGTCATAAAATAGACCTACGTAATGGAAGTCTTTCACCTCTTTCCAAAGTTGACAACTTTACTTATGCATGTCCAGTTAAATATACTAAAGATAGACCGTTAGAACTTATGAACATGTTAAGGGCTATAGCATGCAACAAAGATGACGATCTTAAATATATACAAAAAATGTTAGGGTATGGTCTTACAGGACATATTGATTCAAGAGTTTATTTTATCCTATTTGGTAAAGGGTGTAATGGTAAGTCTGTACTACTTAACCTTATGTCTAAGATATTATGTGCACAATATCAAGCGGTATCTAAATGTGTATTCATCAACAATAATTCAGGTAAGACTGGAGGGTCTGAATTACTACAACTGAAAGATTGTCGTATGGCTACCTATTCAGAAACAAATGCTAATGATGAATTGAACGAGGCAATTATGAAGATGTTATCTGGTAACGATGCAATCACAGCGAGAGGATTGTATAAAGATCCTATGACTTTTGTACCTATATGTAAAATTATTTTATGTACTAATTTCAAACCTGATTTTAATGCTAACGATAAAGCAAATGTCGATCGTGTTAGACTTGTACCACTTAATGCACGATTCGTTGAAACACCAACTAAAGAAAATGAATTTAAACGTATTAATGGTATTGATAAGATTATTGAAACTAAATACCTTAATGAATTCTTTAGTTGGTGTGTCGATGGAGCAATTGAATATTATAAATCACCAGATTTTAGTCCTGTTGGAGAGATGCTTGATGCTCAAAATGAGTATATTAGAGAACAATCTAATATTAATAATTTTATAGAGGATGAGTTTGACGTATCAAGTGATAGTAATGTAATGTTGAAAACAGATATTAAAGCAAAATATGATCATTGGTGTAAAGAAAACAGTATCAAACCACTTAAAATGAGTGCATTGTATAGCGCATTAGATGATAAATTTGGTAAAGCAGTAAAATTTCAAAATAAAGGAGAATATAAGAATAAGTGGGTTTATAAAGGTTTAAATATTAAAATAGAAGAATCGGGGAATGATCTTGATAGTTAATTATATACATAAAGATATAATGCCATTATTATTATAATTATGGCATCATATCAACCACCAAGTGAAATATTACCAATTTTTGATAATTCGGTATTTACTGCAACTAATGGAACGTCAACAGGAGGAGGGGGTTTAACATTAGCACAGGCTAATGCATTATATTTAAGAAAAGCATATCCTGATACATGTACTGCGTTAGAAACATTTAATGCAGGTATAGAAACTACTTTTTTAAATGCTTCAGGAAATATTACATCTTTAGGAGATATAACAGGAACATCAATATTTGGCGTTATAAGATCTACATCTATGCAAACAACAGGTACAGGTGCAGTATTAAATTTAGCATCTAATCAGACAACAGGTGTATTAAATATTGGAACAGATACTTCACGATCAGGAAATATTAATATTGGAACAAGTGCAACAAGCGGTCAGTTATCATTAGGTTCATCAACTAATACACAAACTAATGTATATGGATCATTAATTTATTTAGCAAATAATACAGACATAAATGGAACATTGGATGCAAATGCAACTACATGTACATCATTAAACACAACAAACGGCGATTTAACAATGGGAACAGGTAATATAGTATCTGTTAAAGATATAACCGCATCAGGTAATATTACAGGAACATTTACAGGCACAGTTAATACAGGAGCAATTACATGCACATCTTTAAACGCAACAAGTGGGACTATTACAGGAGGAGCAATTACTGGAACTTCATTAAATTCATCAAGTGGTACTATTACAGGTGGTGCAGTTACATGTACATCATTAAATACTACAAGTGGATCTATTACTGCAGGAGCAATTACTGGAACTTCATTAAATGCAGGGTCTGGTACTATTACAAATACTGGTAATTTAACAACTAAATCAATATCATGTACTGCACTAAGTGCACAAAATGGATTAATACAAACAAACGGTAATGTACAATGCACAGGTATAACAACAACAAACGCTATAATAGCAGGGTCTGGAGTATCTCAAATTGGATCTGTTACATCTAATGGCCCAATTTCTGGCGCATCATTATCTACAACTTCAAACGGAGATTTAACATTAGGTACTGGTAATATAGTATCGGTTAAAGATATAACAGCGTCAGGAAATATTACAGGAACATTTACAGGCACAGTTTCAGGAGGTGCAGTTACATGTACATCATTAAATACAACTAACGGTAATATTACTATGGGTACTGGTAGTTTATCAAGTAGTGGTGCATTATCTTCAGGAGCAATCACTTGCACATCTGTAAATACAACTAACGGTAATATTACTATGGGTACAGGAGGTTTATCAAGTAGTGGTGCTTTATCATCTGGTGCAATCACTTGCACATCTGTAAATACATCAAATGGTAATTTAACAATTGGTACTGGAGGTTTATCAAGTAGTGGAGCATTATCATCTGGAGCAATTACATGTACTTCTGTAAACACAACTGGTGGTAATATTACTCTTGGAGCAGGTGGTTTATCAAGTAGCGGAGCATTATCATCAGGTGCAATTACATGTACATCTGCAAATACAACAAATGGAAACTTAACAATGGGTACAGGTAATATATCATCAGTTAAAGATATATCTGCTACTGGAAATATTACAGGAACATTTACTGGAACAGTTTCCGGAGGTGCGGTCACATGCACTTCATTAAATACAACGAATGGTAATATTACAATGGGTACTGGAGGACTATCAAGTAGTGGAGCATTATCATCTGGAGCAATTACATGTACTTCTGTAAATACAACTAATGGTAATATTACAATGGGTACAGGTGGTTTATCAAGTAGTGGAGCATTATCTTCTGGTGCTATAACATGTACGTCTGTAAATACAACTAATGGAAACTTAACAATGGGAACAGGTAATATATCATCTGTTAAAGATATATCTGCAACAGGAAATATTACAGGAACATTTACAGGAACAGTTAATTCAGGTGCAATAACATGTACATCTGTAAATACAACAAATGGTAATATTACAATGGGTACAGGAGGATTATCAAGTAGCGGTGCTTTATCGTCAGGTGCAATCACATGCACATCTGTAAATACATCAAATGGTAATTTAACAATTGGAACAGGAGGGTTGTCAAGTAGTGGTGCTTTATCATCTGGTGCTATTACATGTACATCAGTAAATACATCTGGTGGAAATATTACAATGGGTGCAGGTAATCTTACTCTTAGTGGAAATATTACAGCAGACGGATCAATTAAAACAGACACAATTCAAGCATCTGCACAAACATCTACTTTAAATATTGGAAATAATATAACATCAGGTACACTTAATATTGGTACAAATACAACACATACTGGTCCTATTAATATAGGAACGGGTGCAGTATCCACATTGGCATCAGATATTACTCTTGGAAATGGTAATGTGGATACAATAGTTGGAGGTAATTTAACTGTAAATGGAACGATTGCATTAACAACTGTAGACGCAAATACAATTAGATCAATTTTACCTGCAGACAATGTTATTGTATACGATAACCAAACAACAGGTACTTTATCAATAGGTAATTCACCAACTAGAACAGGTAGAATTGATATAGGAACAGCCAATGTATTAACGTCAGGAACAGGTGTATATATTGGTTCAAGTTTAAATCCTGTAACAATTAATGGTAATTTAAATGTATTAGGTGGTTTTTCTTTTGGGTCATCTGCGTTTAATAATATTACTTCTGTATTAGCATCAGATACAGCAAATTTATATAACAATCAAACAAACGGTATTTTAAACATTGGAACATCTACATCAAGAACAGGAGCGATTAATATCGGTAATGGTGCAACGGCAACAGCAGGAGGTATTTTTATTGGTAATACTTTTAATAATACAACAACTGAAAATTTAAAAGTAAACGGAACATTAACATTAGGCGGTAATACAACCGCCTCAACTGCAAATTTAACATTGACTGCAGGTAATTTAACAGTTACAGGAGGTAATATAAATAATAACACAATACAATCAACGACCTCATCAACTGCCTCAAATATTATGACTAATCAAACATCAGGAATATTATACATTGGAAATGGTACAACAAGAACAGGTAATATTTATATTGGTAATCAAGCAACAGGTGGTACTACTTTTATTGGTTCTAGTGGTATGAGAACTGCAATTGGTGGTGATTTAAAAGTTGAGAATGGAACATTAACAACAACAAATATTCAAACACCATTGGCAACAGATAGTATTGTCTTTTGTGACCAACAAACAACAGGAATATTATATTTAGGTACAACAACATCAGGTAGAACTGGCCCAATTGTTATAGGGGCAACAACATGTACCACACAAAGTAGAGGTCCAATTGAAGCATTATCAGGTTTTATTAATGGTGTTACAGTTAATTCAGGTGGAGTTACAGTTACTGCAGGAGGAGTTACAGTTACTGCAGGAGGACTTACAGTTACTGCAGGTGGTATTTCATTAGGAACAGTTCCGCCTACTCTTACTCTTAATTCATTAGGTTATTATTATAATTTTCCTTTATTAACAGTATCAGGTATTACAACAACAGGACAAAGGTATAGTCCAATTTCAAATCTTATAGCTGGTCCAAATCAATTTAATAGCGGAGTATATGAAGCCGTAATAAATGTTGTATATAGATATACAAGTAATCCATCATCTTTTGCAATGAATTATAATTTTGGTATAGCAACTGGACAATCAATAGGTGTAGTTTCACCTTCAATTGTAACAGATATTACACCAGTATCAAGAACAAATTCTGGAACGTTAATTACAGGCGGTAATAATAATGATTTCTGTTCTTCTCACGTGTTAGGGTTCACACTAACTACAGGTGGGTTTCTTAATTTATTTTTTAATGTTACAACATTAACAATTACAGGCGGTACACTAATTATTAATATGTATGGAACTGTAAAAAGAATAGCATAATATATATAAAAACAAAATATATATATTAATATAATGGCATCATATTTACCCCCAACAGAAAATTTACCAATATTTGATACACAAGTATTTGATACGGCAAATAATTCATATTTAACATATTCAGAAGCAAAGAAATATTTTATAACATTTCCTATTGCACAAGGAACAGCAACTATCACAGATTTAATAGCAGGAGGTATCAGTTATTTAACACCTGCATCTGGATCTTTTTTTGATATCGGAGCAAATCAAGTATCCGGAGGAACTATTCGTGTAGGTCCAACTGGTGGATCATCCGGTGTATCAGTACATTGTGGAAACATCGATTTTAAAAATAATACAATTAACAACGCAACAAGTGGAACAACAGGAAATATAAATTTAGGAGATGTACAAACAACTGGAGTGTTAAATATTGGGACTGGAATAAGAACAACTACAGGAAACGGAGGAGCGATTAATATAAATACTACTGATAATGCCTCAAATAATGCACCTATGAATATCGGTGGTGTAAATTCCGCAGCAGTTACAACATCAGCAACATCTCGATCAAACGTAAGTTTAAATGGTCAAAGATTATGGAGCAATTGGATATCCGAAGCAAGTATTAGAACTGGTGGAAGTTTAACATTAACATCGTCTAATAGTGCAGCCGTAAATATCGCAACTGAATCTTTTAGTAATATTATTATGGGAGCATCAGGAACAACAAAAACATTAACAATTTATAATGCATTAGCAACACCATTATTTTTACCAACAACATCAGTAACACCGGCAACAACACAATTAGGATATTATACATCTTTTGAATTAGCACATACATCAGTAGGAACATCAATAACAAATTTAGTGACAACAGGTGCATCAATAGGAATCGGAAGATATATGGTTGTTTTAACTATGATGGCAGATACATTTTCTACTTCAACAAGTACTATAACTTTATCAATAGTAACAACAAATGGAACAACTGATATTTTATTAGGGGCTATGGGTGCATCATCAGCAACAGGAGGATATATTAGTAATTCAATTACTGGGTATACATCTATTACAACAACATCAGGAACTTTACAGGTAAGAGGAATATCATCAGTAGGAACAATAAGCGTAAAGACTAATATTAAATTTTTTAGAATAGCATAAAATATATAAACACAAAATTATATAATATAAATAATGCCTCCAAAAAAGAAAGTTTCGGATAATGGACAAATCATAAATTTTTATGAACATGTCCCAAAAAAATATTTAGAAGAAGTCGATAATCCTAATAAACATTTACATGATTTTGATTTACCATTTAGAATGTGTATTGTTGCACCTAGTGGTTCAGGTAAAACTAATTTTTTATTAAATTTAATTAAAGTATTTAGTCAAGGTAAAGGTACATTTGCAGATATAACAATTGTTACAAGAAATAAAGATGAACCTTTATACAATTATTTAAGTGGCGAGTTTGAACAAATACAAGTAAAAGAAGGGATGCATAACACTCCTAAACTTGATGACATGGATAAAAAATATAATCATTTAGTATGTTGGGACGATTTAGTATTAAGTAAAAACTTACAATCTGTAGAAGAATATTATATGAGGGCAAGAAAGAAAATGACATCTGTATGTTTTTTGAGTCAGTCATATTATGACATCCCTAAATTTATAAGAAAAAATAGTACATACTTAATCTTATTGGATTTAGGTGGGTCAAAAAGAGAGAAAACCGCTATAATGAATGAGTGGGCGGGTGATTTAGATAAAGATGAACTAAATGCAATATTCAATGATGCAACAAAAGAGAAACTTAGACCACTTATTATTACAGGTGGAAGATGCGATAGAAATAAAAAATATAGAAAAGGATTTTTAGACTACTATTGTCTTGATGAATTTTTAAAAAATATTCCACGTACAACTAAGGACGGACGAAAAAAGAAAGAAACTAAACCTGAATCTGATTCTGATTCTGATTAACGAATAAAATATATCCAATAATCCAATAAATCCAAAAAAAGAGGTGTTTTATAAAAGTGTTCATATGAGAGAAATATAAGACTAAGTTTGAAAAACGGCCTAAATATTGGATATTTTGGTTTTTGGATATTTATTAATATATAAACAAATAGTATATATATTAATAATGGAACTTCCAGACGATGTATTAATGATTATTAGAGAATATTCTAAACCATTAACTAGACCAGACTGGAGATTAGGATGTTATTACAACAGAATAAAGTATTATGTATTAAGTGGAATTGAAATACCATTTGGACAAGTTATATTTACGGCTTTTAGAATGGCATTCTTAAACTATGTTACTTATAAGGATACCTATATATACAATACATTATACATAATTATTTAAAGATTAATCTTAATATATAATTAATGAGTACAATTATTAAAGATGCAATTATTAAACTTAAACCTAATATTTCACAATCCAGTGTAAACACATACAATAGTATATTAAAGAATTTACATAAACGAGTTTTTAATGATGCAGAAATTGATTTGAAAAACTTTGAAAAGACCGCACCGATTATAAGTTATCTAAAAGACTTAGAACCAAGTAAACGTAAAACTATTTTAGCATCATTAGTAGTTATTACAGACAATAAAAGATACCGAGATCAGATGATGAAGGATATAGAAGAATATAAGTCTAATGAATCTCAACAACTAAAAAATGATAAACAGACTGAATCATGGGTTGATACATCAGAAATTGAAACATTAAGCAATGCATTACAGGAAAATGCAAATACCTTATATAAAAAGAAAACATTAACAATGGCGGATTTACAAGATATACAAAATTGTATTATT
>Ga0181355_1000818_pt1 | contig 13530 bp, 21 predicted proteins | sample Fa13VDMM15DN_FD_130099 | JGI IMG/M metagenome (GOLD analysis project Ga0181355, IMG submission 130099) | Freshwater viral communities from Lake Michigan, USA - Fa13.VD.MM15.D.N | ecosystem: Environmental > Aquatic > Freshwater > Lake | place: USA: Michigan | collected 2013-09-23 | reverse complement strand
GGGTCAAAACCAGACCATTGAACAACGCAAAAGCCAGATAGAAGCGTTGCTGAAGCAAGCAACCAATGTGCAGACCGAAATTAAGGACATTGATGAGGCTTTTGAAAAGGCTCAGAAGTGGCAAGAAACCGCACTCAATTTTAAGGTCAAGTCGGCAGAAGTTGAGTTGAAAATGGCGCAACTGGCGGCTGAAAAGGAAGCGGCGACAGACAAACAGAAACTTAGAGAACTTCAAGTTGCCGCAGCGCAAGTTAGGTTAGACACGGCAAGGGCGACATTGGAGGAAAAGAAACTTGGCGGCGGCGGTTCTTTGGCTGCGGGATACGAGTGGAAAGATCCAACAAACCACAAGGCTGGACAACAGCCAATTCCCGGCACCGCGCCTTACGAAACCCAGAAAGACAAGCACTTCAAAGACATGAAAATGCTTGAGGCGGATATTGATACGCGGTCTGGAATTGTTGCCAAGATTCAAGATTTTGTTGACGATCCGCAATTCAAGTTGCTTTTTGGGCCCGAAAACAAGGGAACCGGAACTGGCGTCGAGTCTTACTTAACTAGATTTTTGGCGCCAAACGCAAAAAGAAAAATGGATGAACTTAAAGGCATTTTTTCTGCTGAAGGTTTGAAGCGAATTCGGGAATCAGGAAGTCCTGGGTCAATCACAGAAAAAGAATGGCTCATCTTGGAAGCGCAAGTAATGAAAATATCGCAACTTGCCAAACCTAGTCAGGCTATTGAAGGCTTGTCCAAAGTGGTTGATGAACTGCGCGATAACGTCAATCGCAACATAGGCGATTACCAGACCAGATGGGGTGACAGTCCGTTCTACGAACCGGGCCTTGTTGAACCGGCAGATTTCAAGCTGCAAACGCCAGGGGAAAAAACCGAAGAACAAGAAATTTCACCGCCCCAAACAATGCCCCTTCCCCCAGTGGAAATGCTGAAAGAAGGTCATGTCACAACAATGAAAAACGGCACTAAATGGGTGTTGCGTAACGGCATTCCGGTCAAGGTGGATTGATCATGGCTGATTATGAAGTAGCAAGCGTTAAGCCAGAAACTGGCTATGAGGTTGAGTCGGTTGAGCCAGAGCAAGGCTACACCTCTTCTGTGTCTGAATTTGGCCCTGCTGCTGTGGAGATGGGGCGTGATGTTGTTGGCGGTGCGTTTGGCAGAGCTGCGGAGAATCTCGGCAATCTGGTGACGTATCCGTTTACCGGAGGCGAAGGGTCTGAAGACAGGTCTAAGCGAATTGCCCGAAACCTTAAATACTTTACAGGCGCGAACCTATCAACCCCGGAGGCAAAAGCCGGCGGTCTAGCAACAGACTTTGGCCTGGCTGCGTTGGGCCCCAATCTGATTGGTAAAGGGGCTGGGGTCTTCCTGTCCAACATTCCCAAGACCAGAGGCATTGCCCAGGCGGCAGAACAAGCCATCAGCCGAGGTGGTTTTGGCCCGTTCAAAGATTACGGCAAAAACCGCATGACCCAAGTAGCCAACAAGGTTTTGGCTGGCGGCATTGCGGGCGGTTCTGGGGCGGCTATGGTAGATCCGGAAAGCATGGGCATGGGCACCGCGCTGGGTGCTGCGTCTCCATTTGTTATTGGTGGAGCGGGCGCGTTGGGTAAGCAGGCCGCTCGATTCCCCGACTGGCTGCTAGAACTGGCTGGAGGCGTTCGTTCAAAGGTACAAGCCGGCAAGGTAATGCGGGATGCGGCAGGCAAAGAATTACCCGCCATAGAATCTGTGTTGTCTTCATCGGGCAGCGTTCCTGCGGGAGAGGCCGTGGCGGGTATTTACGCACCTACGTTCCAGGCGTTAAACCGTGAAGCCGGAAAACTTAGGCCCACCGTAACAGGAACCCGTGCCATTGGAACCGCCCAGGCAGAAGAACAGCAGATAGCGCAGTTGGCTGGTGGCGCAAATCAAACTGCCGCTGGTTTGTTTAGAAAAGACCAAAAAGACAAACTGAACAGAACGACCCAATTGTTGGCCAGACGGGCCATTCATCGAGTTAACAGGGCCGGGAAAGAAACCACTTATTGGGAAAGAGAAGCCGCCGCCGCCAGAAAGCGTATAGACGAAATATCGTCCATGCTGAACGCGACAGATGCGTCAGGAAATTACACGATCAATGCGCTGCCGCTGAACTTTAGCGTGCAGAATGTGGAAGCCCGCGCCGTTGAAAAGTTGGCACAGGATAAGTTGCAAGACCTTGAGGCCAGAGGTCTTGGAAAATTAAACATCAACGCATTGACCGGGTACTTAGACAACACCGCGGCAACCCCTGGCACAAGAGCGGATGATTTGCAGAAAGGCGTGTTGGTCGATCTGTCGTCAAATGTGCGGGAACTGGCCAAGTTGAATGGCGGCGTCATTGATGCGGAAGATTTGTATCAGATTCGCAAAACCGGCATCAACGACCTTGTTGATAAGTTTTTGACCAGCCGCGGCCTAGACCCCATTGCCAATAAGAAACGAGCGGCAGAACTGGTGGGCCAAGCCAAGAAGTACATTGATGAAGCCATCACAAAGGCTGGCGGCAAGGAATGGACAAAATACCTTGCAGACTACACGGGCGGTTCGCATCGACTAGACCAGCACGAAATGGCGTCCGTACTTCAAGACGTTTATCGAACGTCCCCGGATGAATTTGTCCGGATTATGGACGGCAACGCAACGGATATTGTGGAACGCATGTTTGGTTACGGTCGAACCGACATCAAAAAAGAAATGGGAACCATGTATCCCACTCTGAAACGCATTTCAGACCGCATCAAATCCCAAACCAAAACTGGCAAGGTGTCCGAGCAATTGTCCAGCGTGGAAGCCCAGGCAGAGCAGGGATCTGCAAACCTAAGAAACATCCTTTCTCAAAACAAAGATGGATGGCAAATTTTGACGAGCATGCTGGCGGAAAAAGCCGGAGCAGGAACAACTGTCAGGGCGTTAAGTATGCTAGAAGGGCAAATGTCTCCACAAACAATGGAGTTGATTGCTGACGCTATGCAGTCGTCCAAGACTGCTAATGATTTGATGAAGAAACTGCCCATTTCCGTATTTCAGAAATTGGTTGAAGGTCTGCAATACGCAGTAAGGACTGGAACAATTGCGGCGGGCGCCCCTGCGATGAAAGAGGGCGACTTATCCGACTTCAGTATTCTCCCATGAGCGAACAATGAAACCCAAAAAAGACCTCACTGAAACCATCCGGGTAGCCCTGCAAAAGGAGCTGGATTGTCTTAAAGACCATGATGCTTTGGAAGATCGAATGGCTATAATCGACAAGGCGATCAAGTTTGAAATTATGCGACGCCGCGGTGGGGATGAGGAGTTTGGTTCCGCATTTGATGAGGAGGGGGCATGAGTGAGGAAAAAGCCTTAGTGGCTTTGTTGCAGGGGATTTTGTCCGACAAGCTGTCGTTTTTGTTGGCGTTGATTACGAGTGCTGGGGCGTTTGCCTGGACACTTCACGATCCGGACTGGATTAGGTACGCCGCGGCTACAACGTATTGTTGCCTGACCTATTTGGCAGTCAGGCCAAAAGGAGAGAAAACATGAACATGAAGGTTGGCTATTACGACGAGGGCGAATCCAAGCCCAAAAAGGCAAAGCTGCAAAAGCAGGCTTTTGAGGCGCAGATCAACGCTATGGACAATGCCTGTTGCACCAAGGGCGGCTGGACGATGCCCATGCACATCAACATGAAGGTGTTGGGTGGGAAGGCGATTGGCGCTGACCACGGCACGTTAATCCTGACGGGCAAGAAATAAATCATGCAGATTAACCCCGTCGCTCCGGTTGAAGTAGAGGGCTTTAACCAGATTGTTGTTCCTGGGCTGAACGACTACAACCCGCAGGGATTCACTATTTGCGTGACCGATTTTGGCGCAAAAGGCGACGGGGTTACTGACGACACGGCGGCGATCCAAGCCGCCATTGATCAAGTGAAAGATGCAGGGCGCGGAGAAGTGTGGTTCCCAACGGGGACGTACATCATTAGCAGTCCGTTAATTTTTTACTCAAACATGATCATTCGCGGGAACGGAAGAGAAGCCACAAAAATTTACGCCGCCAATTATTCCGCCACATCTTCTGGGCAATCTTTCCCAGGTTACATGTTTACCGCAAGCCCGATTAACGACGCGGATTACGTCACGTTCAAAGATTTCTCGATGCGCGGGCCCGGTTTGAATGCCGTAACAGGGTCAGGCATTTACATTGCCACAACAGGCAACAACCGACACAACGTGTTTGAAAATCTTGTTCTGGAGGAATTTGCCGGGAACGGGATAAGAATTGACACGCCGATCCTTACCAGTTTCAAGAATGTTCGCGTGCGGTATTGCACAGGCAATGGGTTTTATATGAACGGTGGCACTAGCACCTGTTTTGATAATTGCTTTGCCACAACTTGCTTAGAAATAGGGTTTCGTTTTGTTGCACACACTTACGCAATGGTTTCTGGTGGCGGATCTGAAACCAACGGGGTGGCTTACCGGCTAGAAGACAGCAACAACATTACGTTTGTGTCCACCGGCTGCGAGGGCATGAAATACCGCAGCGCGTCTTATCCTGGCGTTGGCTATTGGTTTTCCAATGGCCGAAATAACAGCATCATTTCATCTTACGCCTCGCGGTTTTCCGAAGACCCAGACACCGGCCCCGCAGAAAACACGTTTCTCATTTTTGACGGTGAATATCAGGACACCGTAATTGGGTTTAGAGGGTTTACCCCTAGCGGAGCTAGCGCGACATCTTACAGGGCCAAATACAACTATCAGTTCCTAAACGAACCTGTAGTGTCATTTGTAAACGTGACGTTCCCTTACAGAACCACCGTTACTGGGGGGAACCCTGGAAACCCGCAGCAATTATCCACTGGGTTGCCAGAACCCGTAGTCAAAGTGCCTCAAGTGAGGCAGGCAGTTCAGGGCGGGCCAACGGATTCTACATCAGGCCGCCCAAGCTATTTGCCGTCTACCAGCGCGTCTTTGACGTTAACAACTACAGGCGTTTCAACTACGCAGCAACTAATTGTTAGCGCGGCAAATGGTTGGTACGCAGCAGACAACAGCCCCACAGTTCGCCCGTTTTACACAAACGGCGGGCAGCGGGATTTAACTGGATTTACCACCAGCGATTTAAGCTGGACGCTCCCCGCAAGCTCTACCAGCTATTTGTTTGTGACGATCAATGTGGACGGGAGTTTGACCCCTGGCAGCACCACACTGGCTCCGGTTTATCAGTTTGGTGGAACGCGAAGCACCGTGAACGGCCAATCCACGTTCAACATCCAACAAATGTCCATGACGGTTGGCGACGGCACCATTGCTAATCAGGCGTACAGGGTGTTTGTAGGTGAAGCCGTAACCGATGCGACCACCGTGACCTCGACAGTTGCGTATGCGTATTTGGGACGTTTCCGCGGGCAAACTGCGACATTAGCGTTGAGTAACGTATACACGTTAGATCACGGCTTAGGCGTCGTGCCATACATTTCAAATGGGGTTTTGATCAATAACACCGCTGAATTTGGATATGTAGCAGGCGACATTGCGGAACCTGTGGACAGCGTAACTGGCCCGTCAGCCACTAGAAACCAAGCGAAGATTAGAGTAGGAGCAGCAGCGCCTAACGTAATTAACTGGTCTGGCGCGGGGACTACGGCAATCACCATTGGCAATTGGCGTTTTCAATACACAGCAGACAGAGGCTGGTAATGATTCCAGACAACCTTGTGTTGTTAGCTTGCGAACGCTCGTTGGAACTGGGGGAAGGCACAGTTCCTGAGTGGCTGTATTGGAATTGGTTGAAGTTAGGTAAGGACTTACAGAAGAAGATCGAAGCGGTTGCCATTGATCCTAAAGGAACGCATTGGGAACGTCTTGCGACACTTTGGTATGTCGAGCCTATCAAAGTAGTTAAACATCGAACCCCCAGGTTCCGGAAGTTTCCGAAAGGCGTGCGTGTGGTATGAACGACATAGATCTAAAAGAGTTTGGGCGTCTTAGCCAGCAAGTCACGACCCTGGAAAAGCAAGTGACCGACCTTCAGATCGACGTTAAACAACTTTTGGAAATGGCCAACAAATCCAAAGGTGGTTTGTGGGCTGGCATGGCCATTTCTAGCGCCTTGGGAGCCTTGGCGTCTTACTTTATTGGGCATTGGTGGAAATAAATGACTTCACTATCAGTTGGACGCGGAGAGAAACTCTCCAAGAAGCAGGGTGCTGGTTTAACCGCCAAGGGCAGAGCCAAGTACAACAAGGAAACTGGCAGCAACCTCAAAGCCCCAGCCCCTAATCCAAAGACCAAGGCAGACGCAGGCCGTAAAGCCAGTTTCTGTGCCCGCATGGCCCCGATTGCCAAGAAAGCCGGCAAGGATTCCAGGGCTGCTGCCAGCATGAGTAGATGGAAATGCCCGTAAAGAAAGGTTTATACGCCAACATCCACGCCAAGCAGGAGCGCATTAAGAAGGGCTCCGGCGAGAAGATGCGTGCCCCAGGCACCAAGGGAGCGCCAACCGCCAAGGCGTTCAAGCAGTCTGCTAAAACGGCCAAAAAACCATGACCTTTGATGAAGCCTTTGAAATCTTGGTGGGCCATGAAGGCGGGTACAACAACCTGGCCGCAGATCCGGGCGGCGAAACCAAATACGGGATTTCCAAACGCGCCTATCCAGAAGTGGACATTAAGGGCCTGACTCTAGATGGCGCCAAAGCCATCTACCGCCGGGATTATTGGAACAAGCTAGGCATGGATAGCCTTCCCCCGGAGGTCATTTACAGCCTGTTTGACTGCGCTGTGAACTCTGGCATCAACCAAGCCTGCAAGCTCCTACAACGCGCTGTGGGCGTGAAAGAGGATGGAGTGATAGGCAAGGTCACGATTGCCCAGGCGCGGGCTATAAGCCCACTACAATTGGTTGTCAGGCTTAACGCTACCCGGCTTCAGTTTATGACCGAATTGAAGGGCTGGGAGTCGTTTGGGAAGGGTTGGGCCAGGCGTGTGTCGCAAGTGTTGCTTGAATCGGTGAAGTGATGGATCAATCTCCCCTACAGCGTGCCTTAGCTGCTCTCTCCAACGTATACCAGACGGGTAAAGAGAAAGTCATGGACACCATGCAGGCCGCCGAGAATCGAGGGGCGGTAGGCAACATCACAGATGCGCTGAAGGGGTTTGCAACCAACTACACATCCGGCATTGCAGGTTTGCCGGTAGACGCCAGAAACATGGTGTCGTCCATGTTGTCGCCGGAGGGTGGCGGTAACCCTTACGCGGAATCTATTCGGAATCTGATCGGCAAACCCAATCCTGCTTATGGCAGCGAAGACATTGCCAACCATTTGGGAATAGGCGGAGAAGGATTGGCGTACAACCTTGGGGAAGTAGCAGGCCCAGGCATGGTGAAGCATTTGATGAATCCCGCCATGCTTGGAGTTGTGCGTCACGGTCTTCCAGAAATTGAAATGCCGTTTCTTGCAAAAGATGTTATTCCCTCGCCGCAAAGATGGCTTGATCCTACGCATAAAGAGTTCAAGCCAACATTTGGCGAGTCTGGTTACGAGCAGGGCGGAAAATATTTGTCGCCGGGCAAAGAATTAACTGACGTTACTGGACAAAAACCGTCTGCGGCATCCATTTCGGTATCTCCAGAAGGCAAAGCGTCGTTTAAGGTTGCGGATTTGCAGACAGAAGAACAACTGGTTCACGAAGGAAAAAAGAAAGCAGACGGGTCTAAAATCATGACCAATCTGTTCAAGCAAGAAGCTGGGTGGAAGTGGGTCAAAGCGCCAGAAGGATTTTCAGCCGATGTGAATAAGAAGTTCCCGCTGGTTTCGGTAGAACATGGGAAAGACCATTACTACACGTTGCAAGCGGATTATCCTCGCGGCGTTGAATTAAGCCGATACGCCGAAAGCAAAAGCGAACCTCGACTCAGGCCCACAATCAAAGGCGATTTGTATCTTGGCAAAGAAGTGGGCCGCATACGCACAAATAGCGGCAAAGAACACCCGGTGTATGATCGAGTCATTCTTAAATAACAGGAACACACCATGAACTACATCCTAGACCGTCTGAAAGAAGCCTCAACGAAGTGATGGAACAGTCTCCTTTAGCCCGTGCGATGGCAGCCCTTTCCAACGTCTACCAGACGGGCAAGGAAAAGGCGTTAAATGCCATGCAAGCCGCCGGGGAAAGGGGAGTGGCTGGCAATACCATAGACGCTTTGAAAGGGTCTGCGGCGTCGCTGTTGACCGGCACGCTAGGTGCCCCTGCCGACTATTTGAGCATGGTGCCGCTAGCGCCAAAAGAAAGCGGCAATCCCTACGCCAATGCTATTCGTGACTTTGTCCAAGATCCGGACAAACCGTTCCTGGGCAGCGATTACTTGACCGAAAAGATCGGCCTGGACGGCGAAGGTTTAGCCTATGGGGCGGGCCAGATGATCGGCCCATCGGCACTAAAGAATCTGTTGCAGAACACCGTGAAGAGCGACATTTTCGTTCGCCCAAAGGAATACTGGAAAGATTGGGCAGAGACAGAAAAGCAGATAGGGAAAACCCCGGAAGAAATTTACCAGGGGGGCGGGAAGCATGGCCCTAGCCGCATGTTCAAGGGCGCGGATGAACAGTGGTATCAGGAAATCCCTGACTACAACGCTAAGTTCACTCCCAAAATGGAACAAATGCTCCGAGAAAGAAGAAATCGATTTGATCCGGCAGAGTACGAACTTCGCAAACAAATGACGTTTGACAAAATGGATGATATTTATCCTCTTCGTTGGACAAACAAAGAGGATATTGACAGTTATTTTTGGGATCGCCCCGCGCCTGGATCCGGCGGTCTTTCAAGCTTGAGAGAAGACATTATCAAGGACGCAAACGGAATTTACACTAAGGAATGGGAAGATTATCTTAATGTTCAAGATGCGATAGACGAAGAAAGAATGACGATGTCTGGCCCGTTGCGCGACATTCTTATTCATCCGGAATTGGAGAAAGTTGCGCCAGAATTGTTTGATTTGCCCGTCACCATGAGGCGGGAATACTCAGGCCCGGAAGGCTCATTTGATTCCGCAACTGGACAAATAAAAGCCAATGCGAAGCCATACGGGCGAGGTAGTATGGAAAACTCATCTGAAATACCAGACCTTGAAACATTGCTGCATGAAGTGAATCACGCATCTCAAAATTTGTTCGACTACGGTGGAGGGGGGACTCCACGTTACGTCTTTTCCCCGGAACGAACATTTATCAAGGTTCCCAGCGAAGAAATGGTTCGGGATTACGCGGAACAACTGAAACGCCCTGACGTTGAGCCTTTTAGGCCGGTAGATCGTTTTGCTGGAGATCCTAAGAATCCAACCGCAGGAGAAGAATTCCATGCGTATGAAAATATCCACGGAGAAAAAATGTCTAATATGGTGGTAGAGCGATACAAAATTCCGCCAAGCGAATTGAAAGTCCCGGAATACGACACGCACCCATCAAACCTGATCTATTCGCTGCCTCCGTCCCTGCAAAACCTTTTGGAAAGTTTGAAAGGAGTCCCATGAACTACATCCTAGACCGTTTGAAAGAGCCTTCGACCTGGCGCGGCCTGACTGTGCTGGTAGGTGCTTTCGGCATGCAAATGTCTCCAGACCTGATCCCGGCTATCGGCACTGCCGCGGCGGGAGTGATTGGCCTCATTGAAGTCTTGAGGAAAGGCCCTTAGACTCTTCTGAGATCCTCCCTCTTGAACACCCTCCGGGGTGTTTTTTTTTGGGGGGAGCGATAAGGAGGGGGGATGCGATATCTAAGCGTATGCAGCGGCATCGAAGCCGCCACCGTTGCGTGGCACCCGTTAGGGTGGACTCCCGTAGCGTTCAGTGAAATCGAAAAGTTTCCTTGCCAAGTTCTGGCGCACCACTACCCGCACGTTCCCAACCGCGGGGATATCAAGCAATTTGAGGATTGGCCCAATGACCCAATTGGACTTTTGGTCGGTGGAACCCCTTGTCAGTCATTCAGTATCGCCGGAATGCGACAAGGGCTCGACGATCCCAGGGGACAGCTCATGCTGGTCTACCTTGAAATCGTTAGGCGTTACAGACCTCGATGGATTGTCTGGGAAAACGTCCCAGGCGTCCTTAGTGCCAATAAAGGACGGGATTTTGGAGCCTTCGTTGGGGCGTTGGGGCACCTGGGGTATGGGTGGTCCTACAGAGTGCTGGACGCTCAATGGTTCGGAGTACCCCAGCGACGCAAACGTGTCTTTCTTGTCGGATGTCTTGGAAACCCAGCCAGTGCCGCAAAAGTACTATTTGAGTCCGAAAGCCTGCGCCGGGATATTACGCCGCGCCCAGAAGCGCGGGAAGAAATTGCCCGGAGAACTAGAGAAGGCATTGCGAGCGGTGGCGAAAGAATGAGTGCGCCTGCGACGTTCATGCATCAGGCCGCGGGCAAACAAACGTCATTGGGTTATAGCGTTGAGATTTGCAACACGCTGTCATCTAGCACAACACCAGCCGTTTCGTATGGCCTCCCAGACACCGTTGGCGCCCTGACAGACGGTGCCAAGAACGGTGCTGGCCTAAACGGGCAGGATGCGTATACAGGCCGGATTATCCCGGCCAATACCTTGACCGCCAGGATGTACAAAGGGATCAACACCGAGGTCAACGAAGGGCAGACGCCCATTGTGTCCGGGTTGTCTGTCAGGCGCCTGACGGTGACCGAGTGTGAAAGGTTGCAGGGTTTCCCAGATCACTACACCGCGGTGGCCAATGCCAAAGACGCACCCAGATATAAAGCCCTGGGAAACTCGATGGCAGTGCCAGTGGTGCGGTGGATCGGGGAACGTATTGCAAGGGCCGAAGGGCAGGAGTAGAGTCTTAAATACAGGGGGTGAGCAGTTAGCAGCTACTCACCCCCACTGACCTGAGATGCCACAACATGCTCAGGACGTTACGGACATTGCGTCCGACCTCAATCATAACGTCCCTGTTCATATCTGTACATCTCACAACGCTGGGCGAATCCTGTTTGCGTTGTAAATCTGTGAAGCAGGTAGTGATACTCGAGTAAGGAACTCAGTAGCACATAGCAGCCTTCCTCCTCCTTTGACTGGGGGGTAGGGGGGCTGTGAGCCTGAGGTCAGAATCTAGTAGCAGGTAGTAAGACTAAGGGGGATCTAGATGAATCCAGAAATCTTGAAGGCGGTTGTCAGAGTTGTAGTAGCGAATCAGGAACTGACAACCGCCGTTGATGCGTTGCGTGAATTGGTAAACAAAGAAATTCTAGCTTCTTACAAAAAAGGGGGATAAATGAGCAAAATGGCCGAATTGGAGTACGAAGCCCGCATGGCTGCCGACCAGAGCGAAGACACCCTAGTGTGTTTGTCCAATACACACCAGGAACTAGATACTGCGCTTGCCGAGCGCCGGAATTTTAACGATTGGTGGAATTATGGAGAGGTGTCGCCGGGAGACAACCCCTACACCCATAAAACCGCCGCCTGGTGGGCTTGGGAGGGCTGGCAGGCTGCTATCCGCGCAAGGGGGCAGGAATGAACTACACCGACCTGTTTGAGAAATTCTGGGCGTCCTACGGGCAGGATGAGGGCCTAGACGTACAAGCCAAGGGAAGCAAGCGAGAAGGCTTCAAAGCCTGGGAGAAGGCTTGCAAGAAGTGGCTGCACGAAGAGAACAAAACGGATGAGTCCGAATTCAGCCAGGCGGTGCATCACGGGTACATGCTGAACGCCCGGAACCGCAAGGCCAGCATCAAGGCGAAGCAGTTCGTTGCCCGCCTCCCATACCTGACGACCTACCTTAACCAGTTTAGGTTTGAAGCGGAGTTCAATGCTGGCACCTCGGAATTGACCGAAATCGCCCGCACCAACGAACGCGCCTGTGCCTGCGGCCAGCCGGCTTTTGGGCGTTCAGAATCTGGAGCTTTCATCTGCAAAGCCTGCGACCTTGAAGAGTGGAAACAGGCCCGCCGGGACACCACAGACCCTACGATCAAAAAGTGGCTCCCATCCGAAATGGTGAAACGCTGGCCCCGGAATCAAGGCGAAAGCTGGTGGCAGTGGTCAATGCGGGTGAGAGGCGAAATCATCAAACGCGCCCCGGCTACCAGCCCGTTGAAGTGGAAACCGCCGGCCAAGGTGGACGACTGGGAGTATTTCAACGGCTTAGACGGTTTCCGGGCTATCAAGAAGCCGGCGAGGTTTGAGGAGTGAAGTCTAAGCGCCTATCACGCCTTGCCGAACTCGGCTGCATACTCTGCTGGCACCTTGGCTTTCGGGATACGCCGGCCCAAATCCATCACCTTCGCGAGGGCATGGGGATGGGCCAGCGCAATTCAGACGACCGGGCAATTCCACTATGCTACGAGCATCATCAGGGTGATTCTGGGTATCACGGCCTGGGCAAACGCGCCTTTGAGGAGCGGTACAAGCTAACTGAGTTAGACTTGCTAGAACTCACAGAAAAACGGTGGTACGGACGATGAGAAAATTCTTGAGCCTTGATTCCCTGGAAGATGCAGTCATTGGCCATTGTCATACCTGGCGCGAGACGGGCATCGAAACCATTCTGGTTTACAGCGCGGAACAGATTGTGGAGATCTTGACCGACCGGGATGGCATGACCGTGGAGGATGCCGAGGAATGGATTTCGGTCAACATCGAGGGCGCCTATATGGGCCCCACAACGCCGATTGTGGTCTGGGCCATGCGAGAATGGGATGATTACGAATAAACAGGCTACATGGGACATTATCAAGCGTGATCCGGAACTCGCGGAGTGGGTTAAAGAAGACCCTGCCTTACAGGGCTTGCTTGCGGAGTGCGTTTCCTTGTTTGGGATCGTTGAAACTGAGTTATGGGACGATGAGAAACAAACCAGACGAGATCGAGCAGCGGCTCTACGACTATTTAACTGGTTTGCGAACCAAAGGAGTGACACCGGAAAACGTCCCGGTGCTAAAGGCAGACTATGACGCGCTACAGAAACATCAGGGCCGTGCCCCTAGCGTCCTCGGAGTCCCAATTGTCCGAACACCAGATCCAGGCGGCGTTCGTGAAGGCGATCAATCAGATCCCAGATCCGTGCCTGCAAACGGCATTCGCAATCCCGAACGCGGCGAAACGAAGCTTCACCCTGATGAATTCTCTCAGGGCGGAGGGATTTAGAACTGGCATGCCAGACTGGTGCCTACCTGTTCCAGCAGGCCCGTATAACTGTCTTTGGATTGAGTTCAAGGTGCCCAAAAAAAAACCCACTCCCGAACAGCTGGCGGTGCATGACCAGCTGCGGAAAGTGGGCGGATTAGTTTATGTCTTAACGTCTGCCGATGCGGCTATTGAGGTTGTCCTGTCTTACTTAAGACAGAGGGCGGTCTGACACCAGCCCGCACTCCTGGCACTTGTGCAGCATGATCTGCTGGTAGTGCTCGCAAATATCCAGCGGGATATCCCCGCGGCGTTCGCGGATTTCATCCCGCAGCCCGCGGCTTGGCAGCTCCCGAGCCTTT
>Ga0181355_1000817_pt1 | contig 13532 bp, 8 predicted proteins | sample Fa13VDMM15DN_FD_130099 | JGI IMG/M metagenome (GOLD analysis project Ga0181355, IMG submission 130099) | Freshwater viral communities from Lake Michigan, USA - Fa13.VD.MM15.D.N | ecosystem: Environmental > Aquatic > Freshwater > Lake | place: USA: Michigan | collected 2013-09-23 | reverse complement strand
AAGAGTAGAATATACCCTTCAACCCGTGCAGCCAGAAGCAATTTGGGGAGGGGTAATCGAGAAGGATACCATGTGGGCATTCCCTGTCGAAAACGCTGCTAAAACGCAAATGAGAGAGGTTTATAAGAACCATGACCGCTTCCGTGGACAAGCAAAAAGATTGGCTTCTCATATCGAGACAGAATTTGAAGAAAGCAAGATGAAAAAGTTTTTTATAGACACTCTTTTAGGATTTGATAGTTCTATGGTTTTGAAAAAGCAATCAACAATTATGGAGATTGATTAATTATGGAAAAATTGGTTTATATTTCTGATTTTTTTGTACATGAAATCAATGGTGGAGCAGAAATATGTGATGATGTTTTGCTACAAGAATTATTTGCAAAAAATATTCAAATAGTAAAAATTAAAAGTATGCAATTAACTGCAAAACATATTTCACACTACATTCAAAACGATTATAATTTTTTAATTTCTAATTTTATCGGATTAAGCGAAGAATGTAAAAAAACATTACAAGTTTATAAAAAACGTTATTCAATCATGGAACACGATCACAAATATCTGATCACAAGAAATCCAATTTATTATAAAGATTTTTTAGCTCCAGAAGAACATATTATTAATCGAGAATTTTATGAAAATGCTAACTATGTTTTTTGTCAATCTCAAAAACATGCTGATGTTGTTAAACAAAACATAAAAACATCTAATATTATAAATCTTGGATGTTCTTTATGGAGTGACCAACAATTACAATTAATTAGACAATATTGTAATAATGAAAAAAATGATAAATCAGTAATTTTAAGTTCCTCAAATCCTATAAAGGGATTTGAGGAAGCAATAAAATACTGTAAAGAAAATACAATTAATTTCTCAATCTTAGAAACATTAGCATACGATCAATTTATCTTAGAATTAAGTAAATATAACCAGATTGTTATGTTTCCAGAGAGTTTAGAAACATTTAATAGAACTTTACTTGAAGCAAGAATGCTTAATATAAAAGTTGTAACCAACAGCTTTAATGGATGTACATACGAAGATTGGTTTAAAAACCTAAAAGGAAATTTACTTATTGATTTTGTTCAAAAAAAGCGTTCTGAAATAGTTGAATTAATAAAAGCTAAAGTTTTTGAGGACAATACAGCCAATCAACAACAAGGTGACATAACAGTTATTTTAAATTGTTATAGAAGACCTTATAATTTAAAAATGCAAATAGATGCAATAAACTCTCAGACAATCAAGCCAAAACAAATTTGGTTATGGATAAACGATCATGAAGATAATAGAGATTTTGATTTTTCAACAATAAAAATTGATAGAATATTTAAAAATAATTATAATTGGAAATTTTATGGAAGATTTGCTGCCGCCTTGCTCTGTGATACAAAATTTATTTCTGTATATGATGATGATACAATACCCGGTTCTAAATGGCATGAAAATTGTTTAAATACAATGAAAGAAAGCCAAGGTATTTTAGGCTCTGCTGGTGTGATTTTGAATAGCAGTACATATTCAGATCATCAAAGATGTGGTTGGCCTACTCAAAACGACCAAACAACAGAAGTTGATTTGGTTGGTCATGCTTGGTTTTTTAAAAGAGAGTGGTTACAACATTTGTGGAAAGAAAAACCTTTCACTTGGGATAACGGAGAAGATATACAGTTTTCGTATATGGCAAAAGTCCATGCAGGTATAAAAACTTATTGTCCACCACATCCAAGAAATGATAAAGAACTTCACGGTTCTATTCTTGGAAACGAACTTGGTATTGATAATAAGGCGACATCAAATAATAATATAGTTTCACATCAACAATTTTTTACACAAAGAGATTTATGTGTTCAGAATGGTATCAGGAATGGCTGGAAAACAGTAAATGGAGTTAAAGCATGATGTTACTTATATGTTTCGGAACAAGACCAGAATATATAAAAATAAAACCAATATTAGAAGAATTCGATAAAATTAATTTTAAAAATTATAAGATTGTTTTTACTGGTCAACATAAGGATTTAATTTCTTTAAATAATGTAATTGTAGATTATACATTAGAAATTGAATCTGGGCCTAATAGATTAGATTCTATTTTTTGTTCTCTTTTAAATAAAGAACACATATTTGAAAATATCACCCATGTTCTTGTGCAAGGCGATACTGCTTCCGCTGCGGCTTTAGCTCTATCATCATTTCATAGGAATATAAAGATTATTCATCTTGAAGCGGGTCTTAGAACCCATGACATTAATAATCCATATCCAGAAGAATTTTATAGAAGGATGATTTCTAATATGTCTAATATTAATTTTTGTGTATCTGATATAAATAAAAATTGGTTAGAACAAGAAAAATGCCCCGGAATAAATTATGTTGTCGGAAATACTGTTCTTGACAATTTAAAAGATACAGAAACTTGTTATGAGAATAAAATATTAATAACATTACATAGAAGAGAAAATCATGAGATTATGGAACAATGGTTTAAAGAAATAGAAAATCTCGCTAATATGTATGAAAATTATGAATTTGTTTTACCAATACATCCAAACCCAAATGTCTTAAAATATGTTAAAATATTAAATCGAGTAAAAGTTGTGAATCCCATGCCACATACAGAATTAGTTGATTATATGAGTAAATGTAAGTTACTCATAACTGATAGCGGTGGTCTTCAAGAAGAATCTTCTTTCTTAAAAAAGAAATCTATAGTTTGCAGAAAAGCCACAGAAAGGGTGGAAGGACTAAACACCTTCAGTTTTTTATGCAGGAATCCGTCAGAATTGAAAGATATTTTCTCTAAATTATTGACAGATTACGAAATAAATGATATATGTCCATACGGTGATGGAAACTCATCTCAAAAAATATGTAAAGTTTTAATAGGGAAAGAACTATGAAAGTTGTAGAATTCAGAAAATTATTTATCTCCGATAAATATAGTTTAAAATATGATGATGGTTATGCTTGGTCTAGAATCTATGAATATCCATTGGTTATAGATATCATTAAAAAATATTATCAACCAAACAATATTGTTCATAATAGCTCTTGGGGATTTGAAGGCGTACACACTATTTTTAAAGAACAGTTAGATAACAATTTTAATTGTGTTCATTCTGATATTCGTCCATCAAATCTTAAAAATACTTTTGTATATGATATTACCAAATATGATATCTCTTCGAAAGAAAAATATGATTTTGTCATAAATATTTCTACTTTAGAAGAAGTAAATGCGAATCATATTGATGTTTTTAATAATTTATTAGACCAAGTAAAAATTGGTGGTTATTTTATTTCTACATTTGATTTGCCGGGATTACAACTTGAATCCTTTGAACAACTTTTTGATTGTGATATTCAAGTCGATGGTATAAGTCTAAATGGCACAAATTCTGTTTTGAGAAATTCAAATTGTGCAGATTTGAATGTAGGAATTATGGTTATAAAAAAGGAATAAAATGATATCAAAAGATTTTAAAAAATCCTTTCAATATTTTATCAACAAAATAGAAAATAAACAAAATTTTGCTTTTGCAAGATATGCAGACGGCGAAATGATGATATTAAACAATTTGTCGATTAAGGATGGAACACAAGCCTATAACATTGATAGGTGGAAGTTTGAAAATAATCAAATTTTCATGAATGATTTATATGCTTCATGTATGCATACAGAAAAAAATTATTATTATGCTATATCATGCGCTTGTTGTGATCCCCAAGGAAACAAATATTATAAAAATCTTTTGAAGACAGAAAATATTACTTTTTCAAATTTATTTATAAATTCAAATTATAACGATTTTATAAAATTTTCTAATCAACTTAGAAGAAGTGTCGTTCTTATAGCCAATAAAAACTGTATCGATTCAGAATACCCATTTGAAGTGATTAGCAAAATACCAATACCAGATGATTGTGTTAATTGGTATGAAAAAAATAAAGATAAAATACTAAACAATTTAATTAACATCTCAAAAACATATACAGATCAATTATTTCTTGTAAGTGCTGGGCCTTTGTCAGAAATAATAGTTGATGCATTATATAAAAGTAATCCAAATAACACCTATATCGACGTTGGTTCTTCTTTAGACATTTATACTCACAAAAAAATTACACGACCATATCAAACTATGAATAATGAATACAGTTATAGAATTTGTATCTTATAAACAAAAGGAATAAAATGGAAAATATTGCTTTTATCACTTACACAAATCAGAAATGTGCTGATATTTGGAAACCATATTTTGATTCATTGGATATATTTGCTAAAGATGTTAAAAGTTATGTTTTTAACGATTTATTTAGCGACAAGTATTTAAATCATAAATTTTTAATTTATGAAGAAGATTCAAATTATTGCGATCAATTCTGCAAATTGTTAGAGCAAGTTGAAGAAGAATATGTTATATATATGCAAGAAGATTTTATCTTATACGATTACATTAATAAACAAAAAATACAAGAATTTAAACAAATTCTTTCAAATTCTGATTTATCTTTTGTTAGATTGATTAAGTGTGGTGTCGTAACTGATATAGAATACAATACAAATCTTTTCTATATTACAAAGCCAAATTCATTTCATATGTCTATAAATTCTTTTTCTATGCAGCCAACTTTGTGGAAAAAACAAGACTTAATTAGATTGTATCAAAACACTAAAACACATAAATTTGGTGAATGTTGGGCATTTATTCAAAATATGAATTTATTAAAAATTAATGGTTTATATTGTTATTTTAATGAACCAAAAAGAGGTTCTAATCATCATGATAGCTCTGTTTTCCCATATATTGCAACAGCAATAGTAAAAGGTAAATGGAATTGTTTAGAATATAGAAAAGAGTTAGAACCAATATTTAAAAACTATAATATAGATCGATATTTAAGAGGATGTTGTTAAATGAAAAAATATTTTATTACTTTTTGTGATTCTAAATTTGAAAAAAACAGAAAAATATTAAATAGCATAGCATTAAGAAATAATTTTGGTACAATCTCCTACATACCAGATAACATTTCTGACGGTATAACTGAAAATAAAATAGAAGATATATACAATCTAAAGCGCGGCTTTGGTATGTGGATTTGGAAGCCATATATCATATTAGAAACTTTAAAAAAAATGCAATATGATGAACAATTAATTTATATTGATTCTGGAGATATGATTAATGATAGTATTTTTGCGGTTATAGAAAATGGTTTTAAAAATCAAGACATTTTACTCGTCCCTTCTCCATGTTTTAATTTACAAAAGTTTTATACTAAAAGAGATTGTTTTGTTTTGATGGATTGCGATTCCGACAAATATTGGAATTCAATTCAAATTGAGGCAGGATTTTTAGCGTTGAAAAAAACAGAAAACAATATTCGTATTATTCAAGAATGGTTTGACTTTTGTAGAAATAGGTATATATTAACAGACGAAGCGAACATTACTAAAGAAAACTTTGAAGGTTTTGTTGATCATCGTCATGATCAAAGTATTTTAAGCAATTTGGCAACAAAATATGATATCAAATTAAACAATGATTTATTATTTCACATAAGACATAATGTATTTTTTGGAGAATAAAGTGAAAACAGACAGTATAATTTTGACAGTATTCAATAAAGATTGGTTGATTGATAAAGTATTATATTCAATTTTTGAAAATACAAAAACTAATACAGAATTAATAATAGTTATCGATGGGTGTACAGATAATAGTGAAATAGTTATAAAAAATACTTTAAAAGCTTCTCCGTCTAATATATCAACAAAAATTTATTATGCAGATAACATATATGAAACTAAAGCAAACAATATTGGATTAAAAGCTTCAACTGGCGATTACATAATAATTGTACAAGATGATATGATTATTAATGAAGAAAATTGGAATTTAAGAATGAGAAAGCCAATTGAAAACTATGATGATATATTTGCAGTCACTTCAAAGACAGCACATAATTGGAAGTATAACTTTAATAACAATAAAAATGCATCATGGTGTGATTTATTAATGGATACCGAGCATAAAAATAAACATAATACAAATAGAGATACATTTGCAATAAGGAACTGTGTTAATAGAGGCCCGTTGCTGATAGATCATCAGATATTGAAATCTGTAAATTATTTAGATGAAGATTACAGTCCACAATTGATGGATGATCATGATTTATGTTATAAAGTCTATAAAAAATTTGGTTTAGTAGCTGGTTGTTATTGGTTAGATATTGTAAGTGATAATTCGTGGGGTGGCACTAGAGCTACAGGAAGACCAGCAAGTTGGCTATTAAAGTCCAATCATAAAAATGTAAAAACTGTTTGGCAAAGACATAAAGAACTAATATTAGCCAAAAAACATAATGAAAATAGATTTTTAAAGGAGTAAAGATGAAAATAACTTTTGAAGAATGGAAAAATGCTCAATTAGTTGAAATTGAACATCATACGGATTTGGAACACCAAGCTTACATACCAGCTTGTAATATAATAGCAGAATATTTAAATATTGATTATAAAAATGATTTTAAAGATAAAATAATTGTTGAAGTTGGTGCTGGGCCAAAAGGTTCTGTATTACTCACCGAAGGAAATTTTAAAGAAGCTTATGTTGTTGAACCATTAATTGAAAAATGGCCTTCTGAAATAAGAAGTTCTTATGAACAGATAGGAGTCAAAATTATAACACAACCATATGAGTTGTTTGATATTGTATATGCTGATGAAACTTGGTTATATAACGTGTTGCAACACGTTATATAACCAAGTTTCATCAGCATATACAATATCAAACAACTCATATGGTTGTGTTATAATTTTGACTCCTATCTGTTCATAAGAACTTCTTATTTCAGAAGGCCATTTTTCAATTAATGGTTCAACAACATAAGCTTCTTTAAAATTTCCTTCGGTGAGTAATACAGAACCTTTTGGCCCAGCACCAACTTCAACAATTATTTTATCTTTAAAATCATTTTTATAATCAATATTTAAATATTCTGCTATTATATTACAAGCTGGTATGTAAGCTTGGTGTTCCAAATCCGTATGATGTTCAATTTCAACTAATTGAGCATTTTTCCATTCTTCAAAAGTTATTTTCATCTTTACTCCTTTAAAAATCTATTTTCATTATGTTTTTTGGCTAATATTAGTTCTTTATGTCTTTGCCAAACAGTTTTTACATTTTTATGATTGGACTTTAATAGCCAACTTGCTGGTCTTCCTGTAGCTCTAGTGCCACCCCACGAATTATCACTTACAATATCTAACCAATAACAACCAGCTACTAAACCAAATTTTTTATAGACTTTATAACATAAATCATGATCATCCATCAATTGTGGACTGTAATCTTCATCTAAATAATTTACAGATTTCAATATCTGATGATCTATCAGCAACGGGCCTCTATTAACACAGTTCCTTATTGCAAATGTATCTCTATTTGTATTATGTTTATTTTTATGCTCGGTATCCATTAATAAATCACACCATGATGCATTTTTATTGTTATTAAAGTTATACTTCCAATTATGTGCTGTCTTTGAAGTGACTGCAAATATATCATCATAGTTTTCAATTGGCTTTCTCATTCTTAAATTCCAATTTTCTTCATTAATAATCATATCATCTTGTACAATTATTATGTAATCGCCAGTTGAAGCTTTTAATCCAATATTGTTTGCTTTAGTTTCATATATGTTATCTGCATAATAAATTTTTGTTGATATATTAGACGGAGAAGCTTTTAAAGTATTTTTTATAACTATTTCACTATTATCTGTACACCCATCGATAACTATTATTAATTCTGTATTAGTTTTTGTATTTTCAAAAATTGAATATAATACTTTATCAATCAACCAATCTTTATTGAATACTGTCAAAATTATACTGTCTGTTTTCACTTTATTCTCCAAAAAATACATTATGTCTTATGTGAAATAATAAATCATTGTTTAATTTGATATCATATTTTGTTGCCAAATTGCTTAAAATACTTTGATCATGACGATGATCAACAAAACCTTCAAAGTTTTCTTTAGTAATGTTCGCTTCGTCTGTTAATATATACCTATTTCTACAAAAGTCAAACCATTCTTGAATAATACGAATATTGTTTTCTGTTTTTTTCAACGCTAAAAATCCTGCCTCAATTTGAATTGAATTCCAATATTTGTCGGAATCGCAATCCATCAAAACAAAACAATCTCTTTTAGTATAAAACTTTTGTAAATTAAAACATGGAGAAGGGACGAGTAAAATGTCTTGATTTTTAAAACCATTTTCTATAACCGCAAAAATACTATCATTAATCATATCTCCAGAATCAATATAAATTAATTGTTCATCATATTGCATTTTTTTTAAAGTTTCTAATATGATATATGGCTTCCAAATCCACATACCAAAGCCGCGCTTTAGATTGTATATATCTTCTATTTTATTTTCAGTTATACCGTCAGAAATGTTATCTGGTATGTAGGAGATTGTACCAAAATTATTTCTTAATGCTATGCTATTTAATATTTTTCTGTTTTTTTCAAATTTAGAATCACAAAAAGTAATAAAATATTTTTTCATTTAACAACATCCTCTTAAATATCGATCTATATTATAGTTTTTAAATATTGGTTCTAACTCTTTTCTATATTCTAAACAATTCCATTTACCTTTTACTATTGCTGTTGCAATATATGGGAAAACAGAGCTATCATGATGATTAGAACCTCTTTTTGGTTCATTAAAATAACAATATAAACCATTAATTTTTAATAAATTCATATTTTGAATAAATGCCCAACATTCACCAAATTTATGTGTTTTAGTGTTTTGATACAATCTAATTAAGTCTTGTTTTTTCCACAAAGTTGGCTGCATAGAAAAAGAATTTATAGACATATGAAATGAATTTGGCTTTGTAATATAGAAAAGATTTGTATTGTATTCTATATCAGTTACGACACCACACTTAATCAATCTAACAAAAGATAAATCAGAATTTGAAAGAATTTGTTTAAATTCTTGTATTTTTTGTTTATTAATGTAATCGTATAAGATAAAATCTTCTTGCATATATATAACATATTCTTCTTCAACTTGCTCTAACAATTTGCAGAATTGATCGCAATAATTTGAATCTTCTTCATAAATTAAAAATTTATGATTTAAATACTTGTCGCTAAATAAATCGTTAAAAACATAACTTTTAACATCTTTAGCAAATATATCCAATGAATCAAAATATGGTTTCCAAATATCAGCACATTTCTGATTTGTGTAAGTGATAAAAGCAATATTTTCCATTTTATTCCTTTTGTTTATAAGATACAAATTCTATAACTGTATTCATTATTCATAGTTTGATATGGTCGTGTAATTTTTTTGTGAGTATAAATGTCTAAAGAAGAACCAACGTCGATATAGGTGTTATTTGGATTACTTTTATATAATGCATCAACTATTATTTCTGACAAAGGCCCAGCACTTACAAGAAATAATTGATCTGTATATGTTTTTGAGATGTTAATTAAATTGTTTAGTATTTTATCTTTATTTTTTTCATACCAATTAACACAATCATCTGGTATTGGTATTTTGCTAATCACTTCAAATGGGTATTCTGAATCGATACAGTTTTTATTGGCTATAAGAACGACACTTCTTCTAAGTTGATTAGAAAATTTTATAAAATCGTTATAATTTGAATTTATAAATAAATTTGAAAAAGTAATATTTTCTGTCTTCAAAAGATTTTTATAATATTTGTTTCCTTGGGGATCACAACAAGCGCATGATATAGCATAATAATAATTTTTTTCTGTATGCATACATGAAGCATATAAATCATTCATGAAAATTTGATTATTTTCAAACTTCCACCTATCAATGTTATAGGCTTGTGTTCCATCCTTAATCGACAAATTGTTTAATATCATCATTTCGCCGTCTGCATATCTTGCAAAAGCAAAATTTTGTTTATTTTCTATTTTGTTGATAAAATATTGAAAGGATTTTTTAAAATCTTTTGATATCATTTTATTCCTTTTTTATAACCATAATTCCTACATTCAAATCTGCACAATTTGAATTTCTCAAAACAGAATTTGTGCCATTTAGACTTATACCATCGACTTGAATATCACAATCAAAAAGTTGTTCAAAGGATTCAAGTTGTAATCCCGGCAAATCAAATGTAGAAATAAAATAACCACCAATTTTTACTTGGTCTAATAAATTATTAAAAACATCAATATGATTCGCATTTACTTCTTCTAAAGTAGAAATATTTATGACAAAATCATATTTTTCTTTCGAAGAGATATCATATTTGGTAATATCATATACAAAAGTATTTTTAAGATTTGATGGACGAATATCAGAATGAACACAATTAAAATTGTTATCTAACTGTTCTTTAAAAATAGTGTGTACGCCTTCAAATCCCCAAGAGCTATTATGAACAATATTGTTTGGTTGATAATATTTTTTAATGATATCTATAACCAATGGATATTCATAGATTCTAGACCAAGCATAACCATCATCATATTTTAAACTATATTTATCGGAGATAAATAATTTTCTGAATTCTACAACTTTCATAGTTCTTTCCCTATTAAAACTTTACATATTTTTTGAGATGAGTTTCCATCACCGTATGGACATATATCATTTATTTCGTAATCTGTCAATAATTTAGAGAAAATATCTTTCAATTCTGACGGATTCCTGCATAAAAAACTGAAGGTGTTTAGTCCTTCCACCCTTTCTGTGGCTTTTCTGCAAACTATAGATTTCTTTTTTAAGAAAGAAGATTCTTCTTGAAGACCACCGCTATCAGTTATGAGTAACTTACATTTACTCATATAATCAACTAATTCTGTATGTGGCATGGGATTCACAACTTTTACTCGATTTAATATTTTAACATATTTTAAGACATTTGGGTTTGGATGTATTGGTAAAACAAATTCATAATTTTCATACATATTAGCGAGATTTTCTATTTCTTTAAACCATTGTTCCATAATCTCATGATTTTCTCTTCTATGTAATGTTATTAATATTTTATTCTCATAACAAGTTTCTGTATCTTTTAAATTGTCAAGAACAGTATTTCCGACAACATAATTTATTCCGGGGCATTTTTCTTGTTCTAACCAATTTTTATTTATATCAGATACACAAAAATTAATATTAGACATATTAGAAATCATCCTTCTATAAAATTCTTCTGGATATGGATTATTAATGTCATGGGTTCTAAGACCCGCTTCAAGATGAATAATCTTTATATTCCTATGAAATGATGATAGAGCTAAAGCCGCAGCGGAAGCAGTATCGCCTTGCACAAGAACATGGGTGATATTTTCAAATATGTGTTCTTTATTTAAAAGAGAACAAAAAATAGAATCTAATCTATTAGGCCCAGATTCAATTTCTAATGTATAATCTACAATTACATTATTTAAAGAAATTAAATCCTTATGTTGACCAGTAAAAACAATCTTATAATTTTTAAAATTAATTTTATCGAATTCTTCTAATATTGGTTTTATTTTTATATATTCTGGTCTTGTTCCGAAACATATAAGTAACATCATGCTTTAACTCCATTTACTGTTTTCCAGCCATTCCTGATACCATTCTGAACACATAAATCTCTTTGTGTAAAAAATTGTTGATGTGAAACTATATTATTATTTGATGTCGCCTTATTATCAATACCAAGTTCGTTTCCAAGAATAGAACCGTGAAGTTCTTTATCATTTCTTGGATGTGGTGGACAATAAGTTTTTATACCTGCATGGACTTTTGCCATATACGAAAACTGTATATCTTCTCCGTTATCCCAAGTGAAAGGTTTTTCTTTCCACAAATGTTGTAACCACTCTCTTTTAAAAAACCAAGCATGACCAACCAAATCAACTTCTGTTGTTTGGTCGTTTTGAGTAGGCCAACCACATCTTTGATGATCTGAATATGTACTGCTATTCAAAATCACACCAGCAGAGCCTAAAATACCTTGGCTTTCTTTCATTGTATTTAAACAATTTTCATGCCATTTAGAACCGGGTATTGTATCATCATCATATACAGAAATAAATTTTGTATCACAGAGCAAGGCGGCAGCAAATCTTCCATAAAATTTCCAATTATAATTATTTTTAAATATTCTATCAATTTTTATTGTTGAAAAATCAAAATCTCTATTATCTTCATGATCGTTTATCCATAACCAAATTTGTTTTGGCTTGATTGTCTGAGAGTTTATTGCATCTATTTGCATTTTTAAATTATAAGGTCTTCTATAACAATTTAAAATAACTGTTATGTCACCTTGTTGTTGATTGGCTGTATTGTCCTCAAAAACTTTAGCTTTTATTAATTCAACTATTTCAGAACGCTTTTTTTGAACAAAATCAATAAGTAAATTTCCTTTTAGGTTTTTAAACCAATCTTCGTATGTACATCCATTAAAGCTGTTGGTTACAACTTTTATATTAAGCATTCTTGCTTCAAGTAAAGTTCTATTAAATGTTTCTAAACTCTCTGGAAACATAACAATCTGGTTATATTTACTTAATTCTAAGATAAATTGATCGTATGCTAATGTTTCTAAGATTGAGAAATTAATTGTATTTTCTTTACAGTATTTTATTGCTTCCTCAAATCCCTTTATAGGATTTGAGGAACTTAAAATTACTGATTTATCATTTTTTTCATTATTACAATATTGTCTAATTAATTGTAATTGTTGGTCACTCCATAAAGAACATCCAAGATTTATAATATTAGATGTTTTTATGTTTTGTTTAACAACATCAGCATGTTTTTGAGATTGACAAAAAACATAGTTAGCATTTTCATAAAATTCTCGATTAATAATATGTTCTTCTGGAGCTAAAAAATCTTTATAATAAATTGGATTTCTTGTGATCAGATATTTGTGATCGTGTTCCATGATTGAATAACGTTTTTTATAAACTTGTAATGTTTTTTTACATTCTTCGCTTAATCCGATAAAATTAGAAATTAAAAAATTATAATCGTTTTGAATGTAGTGTGAAATATGTTTTGCAGTTAATTGCATACTTTTAATTTTTACTATTTGAATATTTTTTGCAAATAATTCTTGTAGCAAAACATCATCACATATTTCTGCTCCACCATTGATTTCATGTACAAAAAAATCAGAAATATAAACCAATTTTTCCATAATTAATCAATCTCCATAATTGTTGATTGCTTTTTCAAAACCATAGAACTATCAAATCCTAAAAGAGTGTCTATAAAAAACTTTTTCATCTTGCTTTCTTCAAATTCTGTCTCGATATGAGAAGCCAATCTTTTTGCTTGTCCACGGAAGCGGTCATGGTTCTTATAAACCTCTCTCATTTGCGTTTTAGCAGCGTTTTCGACAGGGAATGCCCACATGGTATCCTTCTCGATTACCCCTCCCCAAATTGCTTCTGGCTGCACGGGTTGAAGGGTATATTCTACTCTT
>Ga0181355_1000813_pt1 | contig 13572 bp, 11 predicted proteins | sample Fa13VDMM15DN_FD_130099 | JGI IMG/M metagenome (GOLD analysis project Ga0181355, IMG submission 130099) | Freshwater viral communities from Lake Michigan, USA - Fa13.VD.MM15.D.N | ecosystem: Environmental > Aquatic > Freshwater > Lake | place: USA: Michigan | collected 2013-09-23 | reverse complement strand
CTTGGCTCACCGCTTCATAATCAAATGGCATTGCCGGGTAGTCCTCTGGAGCCATTGCAACAGCCTTGCTGACACGGTCAGCGCGATAGGTCCGGTAGACGTTGTCTTTGCTCTTCACTCCATCTTCCAACAACATCGGGTTGAGTACCGCTTGCTCCTTTTGATTGAGTAAACCAAACATGGTGTTGATGAACTTCTTGCGCTCGTCCGCCTCCACTGCACCGTACCTTGCCTTGAAGTATTCAATGCTGTCAGTGCCATTCTTGTGGAAGTCCATCATCGCCTGCGTGTCTTGAAGGATCGCATCCACGTTGCCGGAATAAAGTTTCTTGCCTCGCTTGCTCTGTGATCGCTTCGAGATGTTTTCCTGCAGCTTCGTGACAGACATCAAGCCGATTAAAAGGTTGCCATCCTTCGATATTGTCACTGCCACTGGCACGGTGTCCCGGAGTGTTGCTTTTTGCGGTTTGTACACCACCTTCCCGGCTTTGTTGCGCCCGGTGGCGGGAAAATTGACCATGACCATGCGGTCACCGCTGCCCTTACGGATCAGTTTGTTCACCTCGCGGATGATTCGCTTCTGCTCTGGGTTGTAGTTGTTCTTCGCAAACATCTCGGTGATGACATCGCTGGACAACCACCCCGGCTGGAATTCTCCCTCGTCATCCACATGTGCCTCGCCCTTCTCGGGCGCGTAGTTTGCTTCTTTCTTCCTGCGAAGCACGTCCATCGCAGTAAGTCCGGCAAGTGCACGGCTAAGCTCAGTTGCCTTGTCAATCGCCACCAGTTGCCCATTCTGTCTGATCGGTTTGCCACTCTCGTCAACCTTCACCTGCGGGTGGAGCAATTCCGCATCGATCTCATTGGCCGGGTCCAACAGGATTGGCGCACCCGATTCTGGTTCGTCGCTCATCAGCGGATCAAATTGACCCGGGACCAGCCCAGAACTGCGACGGTTCATGTCCCGAAACATCCTAGCGGTCAACGGATCTCGCTTGACCCCGCCCACGTCGAGGATGCCGTTGCCAGTGACCCAAGATCCATTCTCGTCTACGATGCCGCCGCTTTTGAAGTGTAGATCCTTGAGCACAGGCACCTTCGGGAGGATTGTCTCAAGGATTGAAGACATTTTTCTCTTCACCACTCCGCTGGCAGCAATGCCACCAAGCTCGCCGCTCTCAGCCATGTCAGCGTACTGGTCAGCGTGCTTTTCAATAAAATACTCAACCGCGATCTTTTCAAGCGGGTAAATGGCGTCCCTCTCGGCGTTTGGCATGCCATCGATTCCAAGTCGCTTGTAATACCCGTCCTTAAACGCTTCAAAATTTGGATCCAGTTTGCCATCCTTGGAACGAAACAACCCACCGACCGTGTTGTTTTTGGTGTCGCCTAGGAACAAGGCAGAAATGCCTGACTCCATGTTGTTCTTAATGATCGTGTGGTGAAGCGTCTCATGTGCCAACAGTGCCTTGATTGGATTGGTCGAGTTGACGTTGATGATTGCCGTGTTGCTGTTGATGTCATACCTACTGGCACCGGAATCTTTGAATTCGTAATTAATGGTGGGATTGGCAACGGAGTATGTCGCAATCGACCGACGAATGTTAGATGGAAGAAATTCAAACAAAGCCTTCTGGCGATCATCAGTCATGTCGCGCCTGAAGTTTAGCTCGTCGCCAATGCTGAGTTCGCGCATGCGCTTTTTGGTCCCCATGAATGCGCCACCACCAGCGGCAAACGATCCACCGAGCACAAGCGATTCTGAGGCGGCTTGATAGAACGTCTCGGGACGCATGTCAGCACCGTCGGAAAGGTATTCAAACATCAAGTCGCTTGGGGCAGCAGCAAGGACGCCTCGACCAGTCCTGCGCAGTATGTCGGACGTTGCGCCACCAAGATCAAAGGTGTTGAACGTGTGGGCAATGCCACGGTTAAGCGATCCTTCTGCCGTGTGAGCAGCAACACGCTTCCAGAATGGAATTTGCCCTCGGGCGTTTTCCATTTCCTTTCCAACGTAACGAAACAACTTGCCGTAATTTGACAACACCTTGCCAGTCTTGAGGATTGCCGCACCGCCAGCAATTGCTCCTATTACTGGGTTTCCAGCCAGTCCTACGACGCCAGCAGCACCGACGGCCGCAGTGTACATCTGGTCCAATCCACGCTCTTGCAAGAAGTTGCTGACTGCGTTGTCAGTTTTTGAAATCGTTTCTCCAACACGCTCAAATGCCGCGCCAATTTTCTTTGCTGGCATCGCTCGCAACTGGCGTCCAACTTCCATTGTTCCCAAGACTTTTTCATAGTAGGTCTCTGGAATTCTAGTTGCCAAGCTGTTGCGCTTTGCAACCATGTCAGCAAGATCATTTGTCAATGTAGGCAATGTAGCCCTGATCTTGTTTGCCTCTTCCGTAATCCGGGTAGCAACCTGAGCCGCTTGACCTGATCGAGCGATCAATTCTGGATTGTTGACTGCCCTTTGTGCAATTTCAGACGAAAGCCTGTTTGCTACCGAGTAGGTCATTGCCTCCTTCTTGAGCACGGTATTGCCTGCTTCAATTGCGGTTGTAGCGTTTGCAATCAAGAAGTCTTGTACCGCGATTTTTCCCAACCGTCGTTGAGCCGTAATCGCGATCCTCGAAGCAAGAGGCGCAGCTTTTGCAGCGTTTACTGCTGCTCCAATAGGAATCAAATTGACCGGGTCTGTAAATTGAGAAAATGCTTTCGTTTGCCCGTATTGCTTGTTGAATTCTTTTTCTCCAATTCTTTTTTTTGCTTCTTCAGCTTCTTTGACTGCACCGTTGATTCCAAGGACTGTTTGTGCTATTTCTCCAGCATTTAAATTCTCAATGTCTTCCTGATTTTGCCATTGCCGTTGCCTTGCTTGATACAATGCTTCTTCGGTTTCTCCATCCGCCCCTACTGGTAAAATGTTGTTTATTTGATCACTTACAAAAGATGCTGCAACATCAATGATGCCAGCAAGACCAGAGAGATTTTCAACTATTCCTTCATTAAGTCCAAGACCACTTGCAGTCATCTTGTCTTTCAACTGCTGCGATCTTAAATCTTGAAGCCCGACAAAACCCGACCATGTTTGTGAGTTTGCCAATAATGCTTGCGCCTCTTGGCCTATTCTTTCCGCCCCTCCAACTGCAGCGTCCTTTAGGAGCTTTACCGTTCCTGCGCCGATTTCGCTCCAAGATGCATTTGGCCGGATGACTTCATCATCCCACAGGATTTTGAATGCTTTGATGTTCTCGGGTTTGCCAACATCGGCAGTCGGCGTCATGTACGCCTGACCCTTTTCAGTGATCATTCCGTTGTCATCAAACATCCCGGCCCTCACAAGATTGTGGAACAACTCACCCTTCTCGGTGGGTTTCATGTCGGCATCTACATAGCCAAGTGCTTTGATTTTGTTTGCATTCAGTGGTTGGGAAAAAACGTCAAGGGCGGAACCGACAACCTTGCCAGATTCATCACGAAGTGAGTCAGCGTATGATCCAAATGCGTCAATTTCTGCTTGTTCGTAAGGCGTGACGCTAACCATGTTTTCCGGTTGAGGCTCGTAGAAGTATTGTTCTAGCGGTGGCAAATCTCGGACATCTGGATCATCAATTGGCTTATTGTATGATTCAACTAAAGTCTCAGGTTGAAAATTTCTAAGTCTATTCAACGTCCCGCCAACATCCTTGCTAAGAATATCGAGCGATTCTTTTACCTTCTTATTGAACGATGATTTTTCTTCATCAGGTACAATGAATGATGACATTACTATTTTACTGGTTGAGAAATTTATTAAAATATGAATTTGAACTACTCACTGATGGTTCTTCAGATTTGGGCGTCGATGGTTCTCCAAATTTGCTCGGATCAACTTCTTTAGAAAGGACGTTTTTCATGCTTTGGAGGTATGCCGCCCATTGATCTGGTGACGTCGTGATGCCGGGACGGGTTTTCTTAATTGCCTCGACATCGGTGTTAGATGCTGGCTTGAGAAGCTGGACAGTTTTCAAAACATCGTCGGTAACGACACTGCGAATCAATTCGTCTTGAGCCACAAGTTCATCACTTCCACTTCCAATGGTGCCAGATGTCATGCTGCCAAAGAACCTGTCAACCCCCTCACCAAATCCAGTTGATCGTTTTAGGAGATCATTTGGTTTTCCTTTTGAATCAATGAATTTATCGATGATTGCAATTGTGCGTTGTTTTGTTGCATTCGCAGCGTCAAATTCTTGTTTTTTTACCATTTCGGCAGGTGCCATCAAATTTGCCTGAGCAATTCTTTGAGCGGATAATTTTTGCTCAATCAAATTTCTGTAAGCACCCAATGCTATTGGGTCTTTGTTTTTAGCCGCTTCATCAATTGCTTGAACGGTCACTGGGTCAATTCTCCCTCCAAGTTTGGCGAATTCGTATGAAGCAATCTCAAGATTCTTTCCTTCTTTGTATGCTTCTTGTTCGAGTTTGGATTGATCTTCTTGTGTTTTGGATTGAGATGCCGCCAGTGCATTTATTTGGGCGGGAAGAGATTTGGCAATCATTTCTCTTTGCATGTCGAACCCAGAGAAATCTTTCCATCCGCTTTCTTTTGCTCGAATAATTGATGCCTCAAGATCAGATCGAAGTCTGATCGCTTCGTCTTTCATTCCTGCTTGTTCTGCTGCGTCGATGACACTAAGTGCCTGCATTGTCTGTACATAGCCAGAAGACCCCTGTTTGAAATACTTGGTTGGATCCATTTTATTGACCTCCACGATTATCAGTTACTGCTGGTACATTGCCTGCTACGCCACCTGCTGCTGCATTTCTTGCAGCGTAGTTTTGAATTTGAGCATTCTGCATTTTCTGCTGATTGATCATGTTGAATGTCTCCTTGAATTCCTTCATTCGAGCAACACGATCAATCAGACTGGCATTGGGGTCCATCACTTGCATTTTTGCTTCTTCAAACATTCCGGCCTGATCCGGAAATGCCTTAGACATTGCATCCATGCTCTTACCGAATGCATCGGTCTGACCAGATATCTGCTTGATTCCTTGAAAAGCATTCACAACGCTTCCAACTAACCCGGGTCCGCCAGAGGCACCTTTTGCTCCAGCACCTGCTCCTGATCCGCCGCCAGATCCGCCGCCACCCATAGGAACCCCGGCAACCATGCCGACGATCTTTTCGATGTTTGAACGAATGGTTTCGCCAAGCTGTGCCTTCGATTTACCTTCGATTGCGGCGGCATTGGTAAAGCCACTGTAGTCGTTGACAAGAAGTTCTGGTCTGATTGTTGATCCGATTATCATAGCTTTATTTGATTTTTGAGTAGTCTACCATTTTGACACCATCGATTTCTGCAACTGCATCAGGGTAATTGATCTCAGCCTCTTGTGCCATGACGCCCATGTGAATTGGTCCTCCGCTCTTGTACCTGTATGTGTAGACATTCAACCCACCGTCGGTCACCCCGATTTTCGTGATCTCGGTCTTCATCCTCTCGTCCGACAGGATGTTTCCAATCATGCCCATCGTGCCTGCGCTCTTGGTAGCATTGGCCTGCGCCTGCGCTGCTTTTGCTGCAAGCAGGTCTTTGCGGTACGCCGCAGCAAGGTTGATTCCGGTGTCCGGGTTGACGAGTTGCGGCGTCGATTGACCGAGCAGACCCATGCCGTACTGCGTGAATTGCTGCCCGGCATTGTACGCCTGCGACGGTGCGCCAAGCAGTGCCATCAACGGTGCTTGGTACATCGACTGACCCATGCCATATGCTTGCTGTCCTAGCTGCGCGGCCTCGGCCCGGCGGGTGCCCAGCATCTGCTCGCGGTTGAGGATCTGCGACGCAATGTCGGCATTGCCGCCGACCCTGCCGGATGCCGCTGCAGACTCGCGTGCTTGTTGCGTTGAGGACCGCAATTGTTCGCCTGTGAGCGTACCTGACCTCGCGTAAGCCTGCTGGGCGGCTTGAGTCGCCTGACGCAGCATCGCGTCCTGCTCCGGCGACGCGCCTTGCAGGAAACTGCGCCCGGCACCTGTCAGCGAGGTCATCGCGGCGATTTCGTTTGCCTTTGATGACGTCAGTTGACCCTGTGCGGTCTGCGCAGCCTGACCTTGGATGCCTTGCAACCCGGTCGTGTACTGACCCATGTCTGCAATGTTTGCCGCTCCAAAACCAGATCGGTATTGATTCTCGAGACCTAGTGTTTGCGAGAGAAGTGGACCAAGAGAATTGAGGTAATTTGCGCCCTCTTTCCCGTAGTCCATCTCCTTCGGCATTGGTACTTTTGTTGATCCGCCTCCCATATTCTTAGCCTTTCATGTTGAGTGTTTTGATAAATTTTTTCATCGAGTGAGTCCTCACCCTTGGTGAGTTTTTAAATGACCTTTGAAACGCAATGAATTCAAAGTCGTCTTGAAATGCTGCCAGACATTTCCGCATGCTTCCGCAACACATCGTGACAAAAAGCGTATCCGAACACTGAATTTCAACAGGGGAATCTGAATCTTCATGGTGAGAATAAAACCCCATAGCAAATCCATCAGCGCAAGCAACAACAATCCCGTGACGTAGATGCCAATCAAAGAGAGCAAGAAAATTGATCTCATGCCGCTTAAAAATTTCAATGCTTTGCTTGAGGTATTCATTCATTCATGATTAGCGTATTAAGCAATAATGCTTCCAAAAACAACAAAGTCAATAGCGCGGTTTGTCGCTTCTGGTGCATGCAAAATCTTAAATCCAGTTGTTGTCTTGTTATAAACAATTGGGTTTCCATCAATTGTCCCGGGAGAGGAGGAACTAGAATCACTTACTTGAGCAACTACTGTGTATTCCGATCCTGCTAACGCTGATGTAAATGTAACCTGTGAACCATTTGAATTGATTCTAGTTACTGATACGTTAATTGATCCAGTAAGTGTTCGTGCAGATGATGCAACAGTAAAACTTCCGTAAGCCTTTGCAACTGGTGGAGAATGCTTAACAAGATTTGCTGCTACTAATTTAGATGCCGTTGATGCTTCCAATTCAGCTTTTGTGCCGATTGCAGCAGTTGCCATCTTTCCGAATGTAACTGAAAGATCAGCAATTTTGCCAGTTGTGACGTTCAGGTCGGCGATCTTTGCAGTTGTGACGTTCAGATCGGTAATCTTTGCCGTGGTGATACTACCATCAGGAATCTTTTCTGTCGTGACCCCATTGGCCGGAATGTTCGCCGTTTTTAAGACGCCGACTTGCATCTGACCGCCGATAAGCTCCAATGTGCCGTCGGTGGTCACCGCGCCAGCAGCAAACGATGACTGCAACAGGATGTTGTTGAGCTTCGCGCTGGTGATTTGCTCGTTCGGTCCAAACTGCGTTTGTGATGTTTGAATTGCTGCCATATTTAACTTTGGGTGATGATTTGTCGATTGGTTGCGGAACCTGATACCGCAATTGAGTTGACCTTGGGCGACCCGCTGATTCGGTCGATGACCAGCGTCCCAGTAAACCCACGAATGCCACCCAGCCGGGCGCGGACGTTCGCGGTGTCGCCAAACCCGAGGGTCTCACCAATCAGGACCGAGGTCGTGTTGATCGTTTCGGCGGCGTCCGGGTCGTTCGAGGTGAAGGAAATTTGGAGGTTGCAGTCGGACTCGATGTCGAGCGACTGCATCTGGATCTGCGTGTCGGTGAATCGTTTGCGCTCGAGCGACCCCATGTCGTAGCCTCGGGACGTCAACCGAGCGGTGATGCGAGCGTTGACCGTGGCGAGCGCAGGATCCACTGCCAGCACGTCGTTCTCGGCCTCGTTGACATCGACCTCATGCAGTCCCCCAGTCGTCGTGACGATGTACAACGCGTTGCGCTTGCCGGACTTGCCAATGTGAAAGTTCAGGATATTGAACCTCGAGTCACCGTAGGTGTCGATGCTCTCCCAGCCCTTGTTCAAAAAGTTGTAGACCAGCACCGTGTTGTTGCCAATTGCGTCGGGCACGCCCGGCCGAGAATCCAGCGGCACCGCCAGCCAGTAGCGGTTATTGAAGTAAATCCCCACGCTTTTATCGGCCAATGATTTGTTGATGCGGTCGATGTAAGGCTGGATGTTCACCGAAATCGGCATCTCGACGCCGCGCAGGTTGTACTGCTCAACGAACGTCAGTCCGTAGACGCCATTGTCGGACAGGAATAACACGTTCGGTCCTTGGATGACCACACTCTTGCGAGCAAGGCACCCGACCTCGGACGTCAGTTCTTTTACGATGGTGTCACTCAGCGTGCCCTGCGTCCCAACGACGAGGTGCAGGCTGTTGCGGTTGAGAACCATCAACGCGTCGTCGTAGAATGGCTGCATCGCCACCGTGTAGTCGGCAATCCCGCCAGTGATGCGAAACTGCGCCGCGATCTGGTCGTAGGTGTCGCTGTCAAAGATGTCCGACGCCATGATCTCGTCGCGGATTGCACGGTCGGTGAACGTCGGATTGAGCACGGTGCCGCCGACTTCGTACCAGTACGGCACCCACAGGCGACGTTGGAAATACGTTGCCCACGGCGGCGCAGGCATGTGAGAAAATCCGCCGCCGACTGACACTAACAAGGTGTAGCTGATGCTGTAAGTACCATTTGGCTCGGCACTTGCGTAGGTGACCTTGTTGTAAAATGGGGTGCCAGCAACAACAAAAGCGTCATCTATATTGAGCGAAACGATATTTGTTGGAACTTCGACAATCTTGAAAGCCATGCCTGGATTTATCCCGCTGTCTTGCAGCAATGTCATGGCATACGTAGTGCCTGAAACGGTAGTTCCACCCGCTAATGTCGCCACTCTGGTAGCACTATTGTAGGCAATCACGGTTGTCGTTGCTGCTGCGTCCAATTTAATGGTTGATCCCACGTAATACCCGTCAATTTCTGCCGCAGGTGACCCGTTGTCAAAGTATGCCGGAAGAATCACAGATGGACTTGTTGTCCCACCAACGACACTGGCACTCAAATTGATCAAGTCGCCGGACGTTACCGTGATTGTGGCAGTTCCATTGAGAAATACCGTGCCCAAGGTGAACGTGCTGGGCTGCGTGTACGGACCAGACGCCACTTTGTAGAACCTGTCGCCAGTCTTGCCGTTCCACTGCAATGCCTGCCTGCCTTCGCGGAAGATCAGCACCTTGTCGAACGCTTGAAGCATGTGGCACTCGGCGTCAATCGTGATCGACGGCGGCAACGCAATCGACGTGATCGTGTACGGTGACTCAAGCGCAATCTTTTTGACGTCGAGATTGGTCGCAACCAGAATGAATTCGTCCTCGGCGGTCGATGGGTTGGAATACAGGCAGGATCCAAAGATGTCGGACACTGCACCGTCGTTGAGTTGCGAGTGAAGGTACCCGGTCGTGCCGGATACCGTGTAAGTGCCTGTGCTAGTCGCTGGCGCATAGGCAAACGTCAATGTTGACGCCCCAGTCACCGTCATCAGGTAGCTGCCAGCCGGGGGCGGGGTGCCAGTTGTCAGCGGTGCCACCGATCCTGCCACCGTGTTGCCAAGCGTAGCGTATGCAATCTCTCCAACGGTCAACCCGTGCGCCGCAGTGGTCGTCAATGTGACTACGCCGGATGCCCAAGTGGCATTGGAGATCGCTTTTGTGGCGTCAATCACGAAAAATGGCAGCGTCAATGGGCGACCACCAGTCGAAATGCCTGCCGACCGGGCAACCACCGACTTTCTTGGCTTCCAGAACCCGTCCATCCGGCCATTGATCGACTCGCGGACCTCTCCGGCCTGCAATTCGTTGACCTGCAACCGCTGGTTGACGCCAATAAACGATTTATCGCCATCGCTGACGATTGGATCGCTCATGCCTGACCCAAACTGCGACATTATGCGTAGTAGGCAATGACAACGCCGGACGTGACAGTGAAACTGGTGATCGATCCGCCGATTCCGGTGCCTGCTGGGTGCGTAATCGTGATAAGTTTGCTAGCGGCATCGGTCAAATTGGCCGACGCGAACGCACTGAAGATGGTGTCATTGACGATTTGAACCCACCGGAACGGTCCTGTCGCCGATCCCCCGGCGTTGATAACCACCCCGCCCATCTGACCCTGCAATTGAAATGAATCTCCGCGTGACATATGCGGCGATCAATACTACAAAATCGCTAGATCGTCAATCTGCCCAGTGAGCACAGGCAGGAACTTGAAAATTGGCCCCGGTCTTTCCCGAGCGTCACCCACATCTGGCGGGGTTGACCATCGCTGCCAATCAGAGACCTGCTTCTGCAAGCACTTGGTCAGACTTGCGGCTGAGCACCAGCGCACGCAGTTCCTTCCGGCTCACTCCAATCTCATCGTCGCCGATCAACTCGGCAAGTTTCGATGCGGTAATTTTGAGCAGCACCGATTCGCGAGTGCGAGATTTGCGGACCTTGGCAGTTTCTTCAGTATCGTTGGACATGGTTGTTTTGTTGTCGTCGGCGAAATTGCCAACAGAGAAATCCTAATTGCTGGGCAGGTTACCGCAAACTAAAATGCGTGACTTAATAGGCACAGCAGTGCCGCGAATAAATTAAGCGTCCCCGCCACTAACATTGAAAACCGAAAAACAATGAGAGCGGCAGGGACACTGACCTCTCCGAGGCCGAGCGAATTTTACCGTTCAAAACCAACCCAGTCAAGCGGCATCGCCAAAGGCGCGAAAAGACGTCGTTGGTAAGGTGACTAAAAAATTTTTCATTTTTGATGATTTTGCTGTGTACAAACCTGAACGGCGAGGTAGATTCATCTCAGTTGCACGACGCAACTCGAACCAACCAACCAACCGACACCATGACCACTGAACAAATTGCCTGATCACCAACCACGCCGGGGAGTTCGATCCTCCCCGGCAAACCTCTAATACCATGAACCAAATCATCATCGAATACCCGCTCGAATGGCTCGAGTGGTACGTCGGGTATCCATTCCCGGCCTACTCGGAATTCAAGCCTGTCTACCCGCCAAAATGGTGGGAAGGCATGACCGCATGGTGCCGCGACGAAAAATGCAACCACGAATTCGCACTGCGCGACATCGAGGTGACCGACAGATTTCGGCGGGTAGACAACAACGAATGCCACGTCTGGCACAGTTGCCCGAAATGTGGGACAAGGAGTTTCACAAGGAAGGTATTGTTCTACATAATAGAAGATCAGGTGATCGCTCACCTCAAAAAACACAATAAGATACCATGAAGAATGAAGCAGCAGTCGCACTAGGAAAGCTGTCGCACTCGCGGCAGTCGGAAGCACAGGCACAGGCGAGCCGAGAGAATGGTAAAGCCGGGGGGCGCCCACGCACCGCGTCGCCTCACTACCCGGCACGGTCGGTCTTGCAAGTGGACCGCGCCATCAAGCACCTCGGCGTCAAACTGAACCGGGGTGATGGGTACTTCTACTTCAGCTCGCTCGAGCCGTGCTTCGAGCAGGTCGGTGACCCGATCCCGATCCCATACGTCAACAGCATGACAATCGCACGGTGGATCCAAGCTGCCGAGTTCGCCATCTGGCAGGACGCCGACTGACTTCCCCAGCACCACCCAGAAGCCTCGCACTAACCCAGCGGGGCTTTTCTGTGTCAACCATACGTCAACCATATGGGTGCCCAGCACATCGACCCCCTTATCCATTTTTTAAAGGGCAGGGTTATGGTTCGCGCTTTTGGCGGCGACCGCAAACTCGACCCCCTCCCCCCCTGTCTGGTCGGTCGATGTATGTACAAACGCGGTAGAACTTGTAACAATATAGCTAATGCGAAACGTGTTCCACAAAAAAGCCTAATGTTTATCAGTGTTCCACGGGATCGTGTTTCATGCGTGATATTTTTGTTAGAAATCTGCGTTTTGAACAGTGTTCAAATAGGTGTTCAAACGAGCGTTTAAAATTCTTGTTTGAATAGTGGGACCCATTCCACAGGCACTTGCCGGGCACTTGCTGCCTGCTGCCGGGCACCACTGGTCATGTGCCGCTTATGTGCGTTTGGGGTGAGGTTGACCCCGATCTGGGGCGTGGGTGGTCTCGGGTGGAGGGTGGTGGTATCAAAAAGAGATCACCACCCTAATTTTCCTATATGGCATAAGGGTTAGAAGGCAGGGTGGTGGTGGTGGTGGTCTATTTGTCAGTTCGTGAACATTTGCAATCGCCTCCCCAAATCTCTGATATTTTTCATTTTCTATTAAACTAGGAAACAGACCACCACCACCACCCCAAGGGCATTTTTCCTATATTCTATATGGGCTGTAGCCTACGGTGGTGTTCAACTGAACTCACCGCATTTTGAGGGAGACCACCACCCTCCAAATGGAAAGCCACCCGGCCTTGTGAGCGGGGTGGCTTGTTGGTGGTGGTTGCTCTTCAGTCCTCGACGGTCGGTTGATCCGCCTTTTGGGTCGCACCCGTGGTGGCATTTTTGAGTGCCTGCTGGGCGGCGATGAGGTCACGTTCCATTGCTTCCATGACCTCTTTGAAGTACCCAATTGAACAGGTCTTGGTATGTCTCAGGTCGAATGCTGCCTGTGTTCTTGGAGTTGCTGGCAACTCGATTCTTGGTGGTGTTTTATGTTTCATAGATCAATTCGATATTTGTTGTTTTTGTTCTTACTCTTAGTCGGTGCCAGACTGACGCCAGACTCTGGGTCCCTGCCGAGCTTGCCAAGGTAGATACCGCATGCGGTCGAATAGCTGAGCAACTGCTGCGCCTGAGTCTTCACGACGCTGCTTGCTTGGACCAGTCGTGCTTGGACCTCAATGGCGGACAGCTCGCACGGCAGGTCGTTCCAGATGTCGTGTCGGTTGCCTGTCCAGTCGGTCGAGATGCGAAGCAGCTCGAGCAATGCCTTCTCAGGGCTGGTCGCATCCACCTTGCTGAGCAGCTCAGGATCTCTCCATGCGACGATGCCGGACCGCGAGTCTCGCAGCTCAGCCGGGACTTCCCAATCGACCAGCACCTGTGCGAATGCCGAAAGTTCGGTTTTCAGCATTCGTTGAAACTGGTCCAAACCGTGTGGGGTCGAGGTGTCGACCGGGATGCGCACTTTGCAGACGTGCAGCAGTGCGATCTTGTCGCTGACATCAGGATCGAGCGGAGGAATCACGTTGAGTGCCTCGGGCGTGTCGTTGCAGCATACCAGCACCGACCACACCGGGCGCACGCTGACTGCTGAGACGTTGCGCTTGCGGAGCTGGACCGCGTGCGGGTACATGGCCTCCTTGAATGCCGCGCCGAATGCCCGGCGTGCGCGGATGTCTGGGTTGCCTGCGCAGTCGTCCATGAGGAGCAGTTCGGACCCGACGAGGTCATCATTCCAGAGGCTGTTGCCGGACCACGATGACCACGGGTTTGCGGACCTGCCACCGAGCATCTCGGAGACTAGCCATGCCAGCAATGACTTGCCCGAGTTTACCTCGCCTGCCAGCACAAGCATCGGTGCCGGGACGTGCTTGGCAGCGGCGACTGACTTGTACCTACTGGACAACCATCCCATGAATATCTCGAGCGCAGTGTCGTTGGGGAATGCATCGCTGACGATCTGCTCGATGATGGGAAACTCACCGTGCACGGGTGCTGGTTG
>Ga0181355_1000810_pt1 | contig 13583 bp, 22 predicted proteins | sample Fa13VDMM15DN_FD_130099 | JGI IMG/M metagenome (GOLD analysis project Ga0181355, IMG submission 130099) | Freshwater viral communities from Lake Michigan, USA - Fa13.VD.MM15.D.N | ecosystem: Environmental > Aquatic > Freshwater > Lake | place: USA: Michigan | collected 2013-09-23 | reverse complement strand
GGCTTAGAGCGCTTACCGCCGAAGGCCATTGCAACAATGCGCGGGCTTGTGCTGGCGTAAACCTCGAACCCGAAGCGCTCGTCTTTGGCGTAAAGGGTATAACCGGAAGGGATATAACGCGGATTTTTCATGCTAAATGCTCCAAAAAGACCCCGAAGGGCATTAGTGCAACAGCGCACCCCATAGCACCCGGAGGATGCTACAGGGTAGGCTGTCAATTAACGACCATACAACCAATTTTCAGCGTCTTCAAGTGTCGACCAAGGTTGACGGCCAATGCCGATAGTCCCTGTCTTTTTATGCTGGACTGTGTAACCGACAACCTGAATTCTCCAGTTAGACCGATCTGCGTCTGATGTCCAAGGGACAGACCCCGTAACAGATGCTGTGCGACCTTCATCATTGACCCATCGTTTTGATTCAACGATATCGAACATGTGTGAATGATCAAATCCTGGCATGATGTCTCCAATCAAGATTGTTTGTAAAGGTCAACGATATGCAGATCCAGATGATCGGCATTCGGAATCAGACGCAAGGCCTGGACTAATGATGCTTTTGCATGATCAGGCCAGACAGACCGCCATCTTTCCGACCCGTCCGGGAAAACGATCTTCCAATCATTGCCAGACCGATAGATTTTGTGAAGGCCTGCCGTGGTTTTGATGAATGCATTCATGATGGTTCCTTAATAGACCCTTGTGCGATGTGCTAGGGCATGACTAGTATTGTATAGGCTTCTATACGCCAGGGAATAGGGACAAACCCTAATAAACCACTAGGGGAAACCCTTAGAATCAGCAGCCTGAACAATCAACAATGTGAGCGAGGACTAATGGCTAGACCATGCCGTCAGGACACTGTCAATTTCACCCGCGTGCTGACAGACGAACAACGCGCAATACTACTAGCAGCTGGTGATGGAGATCTGACCGTGGGGTTCAATGAGTGCCTGTCGCTGTGGGTATCGATCAACCCCATCAAGGCCAGTTTCTGTGGCAATGTTTCACGTGGAACAGACAGGCCCAGGATGCACCGCAAGTCCCAAGGAAAAGCACCATCCTCTTCCCTCACCCTCGCTGATTCATAGGTGAAACAATGCATATCCCGCATAACCCTATGCAACATCAGCATCAGGGATAACCCTACTATCGTTAACCCTATTAGGGTTTACCCTGTGCTCGATAACACTGTTAGGGTTAGTAGGGGGGGGGAGGGTGCGGTGTCGTGGTGAAAAATTTGCGGGTACCCCACTCCCGCCGAAAAAGTCAAATTTGACCTATACGCGATGTTGTGCGCGTGGTGGGAATTGGTTGATTTGTATAGCCAGAAACGTACAGACGTACGAAGGCAGTCGTAGCAATTCTCATGGTCTTGAGAATCCACTGACTAGGTGGTGGGTGTCGTTTAGCGGTTCTGGGGAGTTAGTCCAGAGGTGACATCAGGCCGTATTACTGAGGGTGTTCCTCAATGCGTACCATCTTGTAGTCACCGCCCCTGTCTTCCTGGTGAGGTTGTTTACTGCTCTTCGCAGTTGGGGCTTCCGTATATCTTATGCCTTTAAGGGTGCGACTGCCACACCCGACATCCCTTTGACTCTTAACGCCAGTCAGTCGAATCCTTGTTCGACTTGCCCATGTTACACGCTTCACATAGCACTTGCAAGTTACTCTCGTCCAGCTCTAGCTCTGGAAACAGTGATCGTGGCTTGATGTGGTCAACGTGAATATAACCACCAACTTCTCCACAGCATTGACATTTCTTGCCCAGCTTTACAAGAACGCTGTACCTGAGTTCGCGCCATTCCCTGGTCTTGTAAAAAAGCGCCCCCATGCCAGTTCTGTAGGCTGGGATTGGCTGAAATACCGGACGAGGCTTAGGTTGGCTTTTCTTGGCTATGGCATATCCAATTTGGGATGCCTTCTTCTGGATAAGATCCTTGATCACTTGGCTGCTTAGTGCCATCTGCTCCAGCTTTTTCTTAGCCTTTTCTGCTCGTTTTTTACGCATGGACTTAACAGCCCTCATGCCTGCTTTGCTGTAAATCGCCATGAAAAAAGCCCTTTAGGGGTGGCATAGTCGCACCCAGCGAGTAGTCTCGCCGGCTATACCACTTCTAAAAGGCTTTACTTGGTGCGAACAAGTAGGGTAATTTTATCAAGACTTGTTATTGACAGCTAGACGCTAGTTTCCTATACAATGAACTGATGGTGTATAGAGTACCTGCTGTTTTGCCAAAGACTGAGTTCCAGAGGGTCAAGGAACTTAAGAAGATGCTGGTTGAAGGCAAGGGTGAGGCTGTAGTCAAGAAGGTGATTGACATTGCCTTGAATGACGATCATCCTATGCAGATGGCCGCTTTGAAACTGTGCATGGAACGTGCTTTGCCTGTCAGCTTGTTTGAGAAGACCTCTGCCCAGCGCAATGCTGTCAACATCACCATCTCTGGCATCGGTGTCGAGGTGAAACAAGATCAGATCGTTGATGACCAAGATATTGAGGACGTTGAACCCAAATGAACTGGCTGATCACACTGCATAAGCAAAGCCACCTGGAAACTAAGCAGGTCTTGGTCAGCGCTAAGAATGTTCACTACGCTGTGAAGGCGCTAATGGCAGAGTACCCCGAATACTCTAGTGCCGACAAGATTACGATCTGTCCGTCTGAGATCATCAATTTCAAGCCAGACGATGAGTGATCTGAACTTCTCTCTCCTGCCCTGGCAGCAAGATGTCTATACAGACCCAACCAGGTTTAAGGTAATCGCTGCTGGCCGTAGGTGTGGGAAGTCTCGACTCGCAGCAACCATGCTGATCATCGAGGGGCTTAGATGTCCACAGGGTTCTGCCGTGCTGTACGTCAGCCCCACTATGGGTCAGTCCCGTCAGATTGTCTGGGATCTCTTGCTGGAACTGGGGCGGGAGGTCATCCAGACCAGCAACGTCAACAACCTAGACATCACCCTGATCAACGGCGCCAGGATCTACGTCCGAGGTGCTGATCGGCCAGATACCCTGCGCGGTGTGTCGCTCACCTTTGCCGTGCTGGACGAGGTTGCCGACATCAAGCCTCAAGCCTGGGAACAGGTTATCCGAGCCTCCCTGTCGGACAAGAAGGGCAAGGCTATCTTCATCGGTACGCCCAAAGGCAGAAACTGGTTCTACGATCTGTACAAGCTGGGACAAGAGGGCGACGATAAGGATTGGAAGTCTTGGCACTTCACCACTAAGGACAATCCGCTGATCGACCCAGATGAGATCGAGTCAGCCAAGAAAACCCTGTCCAGCTTTGCCTTCAAACAGGAATACATGGCCAGCTTCTCCAATGCTGGCTCCGATGTCTTCAAAGAGGAATGGATCAAGTACGGGGAAGAACCGCAGTATGGCTCGTACTTCGTGGCCGTCGATCTGGCTGGCTTTGAGGAGGTTGCTAAACAAGCCGCAAACTCCAAAAAACGCTTAGATGAGTCTGCTATTGCAATTGTCAAAGTCACCGATGATGGGAAATGGTTTGTTAAAGAGATCATTCATGGCCGCTGGGACATACGGGAAACGGCGGCAAAGATCATTGTTGCCATGCGCGACTACAGACCGTTGAGCGTCGGAATCGAGAGGGGGTCGTTGAAAAACGCCGTTTTGCCGTATTTGAGCGATTTGATGAGAAAAAACAATGTCTTTTCGCACATTGTTGATCTAACGCATGGCAACCGCAAGAAAACAGATAGAATCGTGTGGTCCTTGCAGGGCCGGTTTGAACACGGCAGAATTGTGCTCAATAGCGAGGAAGACTGGGACGTGTTTGTAGACCAGCTACTGATGTTCCCGTCGCAAGGTGTGCATGACGATCTGCCCGACGCCTTAAGCTACATCGACCAACTGGCGGTGACTAGCTACTTCGAGCAAGAAGACAGCGATGAGTGGGAGCCGTTGGATGTGATTTCGGGGGTCTGATATGGATCAAAACGAGTTCGATGAACCATCAGAGAACGATAAAGAGCTAACCGCTTTCGTTGTCGATCACTGCGACCGCTGGCGCACATACAGGGACACGAACTTTCTTGATTCTTGGCTAGAATATGAGCGTATTTTCCGTGGCGAGTGGGCTTCGGAAGACAAAACCCGCGAAAGCGAACGCAGCCGCATTGTGACGCCCGCCACGCAGCAGGCAGTCGAGACGCGGCACGCTGAGATCATGGAGGCCATCTTCGGCCAGGGCGAGTTTTTCGACATCCAAGACGATTTGAGGGATGTTGATGGCAATCCGCTCGACGTTCAGATGCTCAAAGCGCAACTGATGGAGGACTTCAAGCAGGACAAAATCCGCAAGTCTATCGATCAGATCGAACTGATGGCTGAAATCTATGGGACGGGCATCGGAGAGATTTTTGTTAAGACCGAAAAGGTCTTCGAGCCAGCCACCCAGCGCATTCCCGGTCAGCCGCAGCAAGCGGCCATCGGCGTTGTGGAGAAAAACCGCGTCGCCGTCAGGATAAACCCAGTCAATCCTAAGAACTTCTTGTTTGACCCCAACGGCACCAGCATTGACGACTGCATGGGCGTGGCGGTTGAGAAGTATGTCTCCATCCACAAGGTGGTAGAGGGCATTGAAAAGGGTATTTACCGCAAGGTCAACATTACTCCGACGTATGAAGACACAGACCTTGAGCCTACGCAGGAAGTAAGCCAGTACCAAGACGAGAAGGTGCGTCTACTGACCTACTACGGTCTGGTGCCCAAGGAGTATTTGACCGAAGAAGACAGCGAAGTGGTTGAGTTGTTCCCTGACGACTCAGCGGCTGAAGACTACACCAACATGGTTGAGGCCATTGTGGTGATCGCCAACGGCTCAATGCTGCTCAAGGCTGAAGAAAATCCGTACATGATGAAGGACAGGCCCATCCTGTCTTATCAGGACGACACGGTGCCCAACCGACTGCTAGGACGGGGTACGGTGGAGAAGTCCTACAACATGCAAAAAGCGATTGACGCTCAGGTCAGAAGCCATTTGGACTCTCTGGCGCTGACGACTTCTCCCATGATGGGCATGGACGCCACGCGGCTGCCCAGGGGCGCTCGCTTTGAGGTCAAGCCGGGCAAGGCGTTCATGGTCAACGGCAACCCAGCCGAGATTTTGTTCCCGTTTAAGTTTGGTGAGACAAGCCCGAACAACCTCAATACGGCCAAAGAGTTCGAGCGGATGCTGCTGCAATCAACCGGCACGCTCGATAGCCAAGGCATGGTCAGCCAAGCGGCCAGAGATGGTGCGGGTATGTCGATGGCGGTGGCCACGATCATCAAGAAGTACAAGCGCACGCTAGTCAATTTCCAAGAGGACTTCCTGATCCCCTTCATCCAGAAGGCGGCGTTCAGGTATATGCAGTTCGACCCAGAGCGCTATCCGTCGGTGGACATGAAGTTCATTCCGACGGCCACGCTGGGCATCATCGCCCGTGAGTACGAGCAGCAGCAATTCATTGGTCTCTTGCAGACACTCGGGCCAAACACACCAGTATTGCCGTTGATCCTCAAAGGCATCTTGAACAACTCTAGCTTGAGTAACAGGTACGAGTTGATCTCGGCGCTCGATCAGATGAGTCAGCCAGACCCGCAAGCCCAACAGATCGCGCAGGCGCAGCAGCAATTGGCGCTGCAAGCGGCTCAGGCTCAGATTGCTGTGCAGACCACACAGGCCGAGCAGAACAGAGCAGAGGCTCAGAAGCTGCTGACCGAGGCTCAGTTGATGCCGCAAGAGGTGCAGGCCAAGGTGATCACGGCCACGACCAAGAACTTGCCGCAGGGCCAGGAGGCCAGCGAGTTCGATAAGCGGGTCAAGATCGCTGAGTTGATGCTCAAAGAGGCTGACATCAAGAACAAAACTAAGATCGTAGAGCTTCAGATGACCGACAAATTATCGGCAGCAGCAAAGACAGAAGAAGACTTCTTGACAGAGCTGACCAACGGTCTGAAGCAAAATGCCTAACGTCAAAGATCTACTCAGGAAGATAGAGTCTGGTGACATCTCCTATGAGGAGAAGTTAGCCGCTTTGTCTCAAGTCGAAGCCTCTTTGCAGGAGATGAAGGCAAAGAAGGAAGAACGAGTCAAGTTCAACGTCCAGTTGATTATTGACGAAATCAAAAAGATCAAGCAAGACGTTCAGGTACAGCTTGATTACGCTCGTTCCATCATTCCTGAGCGCGGTCCTAAAGGAGATCAGGGTGAGCGCGGTATTGATGGAGCGCCTGGTCGTGATGGCGTAGATGGCCGTAATGGGCGAGATGGTAAAGACGGAAAAGATGGTAAAGATGGTGTCTCTGTAACGGACGCTAAGATTGACTTTGATGGCAGTCTGATCATCACGCTGTCTACTGGCCGTGAGATAAATGTTGGAGAGGTTGTATCGCCTGATCTTGCAGAAAAGATCAAGGTCACGATGTCAACGAACTCCACGGTGGCGATCCAAGACGAAGGCTCGACCATCACTTCGGGCGTTCGCAACATCAACTTCACTGGTACTGGTGTCACCGCCACGGCATCTGGCGACAGCGTGACGGTCAATGTCTCTGGCGGCGGATCTGGGGCTGTTACATCAGTAGATGTTTCTGGTGGCACTACTGGACTGACCACTAGCGGCGGTCCAGTTACTACTAGTGGCGTCATTACGCTTGCGGGGACGCTTGCCATTGCTAATGGTGGCACAGGTCAAACCACCCAGACAGCAGCGTTTGATGCTCTTGCACCAACAACCAGTAAGGGCGATCTGATTGCTCACAACGGCACAGACAATGTTCGTGTTGGTGCTGGTACGAATGGATATGTTCTGACTGCTGATTCTTCTGCTGCTGCTGGTGTTGCATGGGCTGCATCTGGTGGTGGCATCTCCTCCGCAGACATCCAAGAGTTCACCAGCACAGGTACTTCAACATGGACTAAGCCAACAGGGGCAAAGCTGGTTTATGTGCTGATGTTTGGTGGTGGTGGCGGCGGTGGTTCTGGCCGACGTAGAGCATTGGCTTCACCGGGAACCGCTGCTTTTGGTGGCGGTGGTGGAGGTGCTGGCGGTAGGTCAGAATTGTGGATTCCTGCTGCTGCACTTGGTGGCACTGAAACTGTGACTGTCGGCGCTGGCGCAACTGGCGGCGCGGCTCAAACTGTCGATGACACTAACGGCAATAATTCGACTGGTGGCGGCAACTCATCTTTTGGCTCTTGGGGATTAGCAAGAAGTGGCGGTCTTGGAGGCGGCGGCTCGACAACCACTGGAAATTCTGGAACTGGTGGCGGTGGTGGTGCGGATGGTATTACATCAAGTTCCACAGGATACACAAGTAACGGCGGCGGTGGGGGTGCTGGTGGCGCCACCTCTGGTGCCCGTGGCGGGTACAGAGGTGGCGGTGGCGCTGGAGCAGCTGGTTTTGCTGCTGGCTCTACAGCTGCAATTGCAGCCGCAGCCGGTGGCAAAGGCGGATCAGCTTATGAAAATACTCCCTCGAACTCAACTGGAGGAGGCACGGCTGGCAGTACTAACGGCAATGGCGGTAACGGCAATAACGCAACCACATACTTTGTAGGCGGTGATGGTGGCGGCGGTGGTGGCTCAGGCACAACCACAGCAGGCGCTGGCGGCAACGGAGGCTATCCCGGCGGCGGTGGTGGTGGGGGCGGCGCAGGTCACGGCGTCAACTCTGGCGCTGGCGGCAATGGCGGCAACGGTTATGTTCGCGTAATCACATTCTTCTGACTATGCCAAAACAGTTCCTTCTCAATCATGATGGCAGCGTTCCTGCCAATGTCAATGTACAAGCTCTGCAAGAGGCTGGGATTCCTCTTGTCCTGCCTACTCCTATGCCGCGCACACCTGGAATGGTGGCCGTTGAGCAGGAGCCGCAACTAATTGATGGCGTGTGGCGACAGGTGTGGATTGAGGAGCAAGCGCCAGAAATTACTGGAGAGGAGTAATGGAAATTGGTGAAATTGATCCAGTTAGATATGGCGTTCTATGGGAGCGCGTACAGTCTATGGACAAGAAAGTAGACAAGATGGAGCGCCAGATCGAGGAGCTTTTGGCTTTGGCTAATAAAGGCAAAGGTGGCTTCTGGATGGGGATGACCATTGCCTCCTCTGTTGGCGCTGCTGTAGCATGGATTGGAAATCATTTCAGGGGAGGCTGACGTGATAGATCCCATCACCGCCCTATCTGCCATATCGTCTGCTGTTGCCCTTGTAAAAAAGGTGTCGAAGACAGTGGACGATGTTGCGTCCCTTGGGCCGGTGCTGGGCAAGTACTTTGACGCTAAGGAGCAGGCCATTGAGGTGGTCAAGCAGGCCAAGGCTGGCGGGTTTAAAGGGTCTACGCTAGGCAAAGCGCTTGAGCTAGAGATGGCGCTGGAGTCGGCAAGGGAGTTTGAAGAGCAGATCAAGATGCTTTTCTTCCAGAGCAACAAGATGGACGTCTGGGCCAGAATTACGGCCAGAGCAAAGCAGATGGAGATTGACGCCGCGCATGACGCAAGGCGCAAGAAGGAAGCGGCCAAGAGGCGGCAAGCCGAAATTGAAGAGTTGATGATACTGGTTGGCGGCGGCACTGTTGCGCTTGTCTCAATTGGCGTGATTGTGTGGGTGGTCATGCAATTGATCTCGGGGCAGATGAAATGAGTGAAAAGCCCGAGACAATCGTTGACAAAGTTCTCGGGTACGTTGACTCGCCGTTCAAGCTGTTTGCTGTGATCCTGATGGCAGTCTTTGCTTTTGCTGGGTTTGCTTTGTATGAAAGCCAAGACTTCATTCGTGACGCCTACAAAGAATCACAAAAGCTGCCGGAAATACGGACAGACAGAGCCGACGACGCTGCGACGATGCTTTTTAAGCAGACAGGCGCTACGGTTGTGGCGATCTTCAAGGTCAACCCGCTGTTTAACTCTCGCACGCTGTACAAAGCCTATACCAAAGACGGGCGTGACAAGACCATTGAGAACATAGACGTCGGTCTATTTACCCACAACGCCTCGAACAATGCCGATGTGGTCAAGTTGATGACCAACGAGATCCCGTGCGGTGAATACCGTTACGCGCAGTCTGAAGTTGGACTTTGGTATCTGGAAAAAGGCGTGACTTACACTTGCCGCGTCAGTGTGCCGCCCGATTCGCATCGATTTGTTGGGCAAGTTACGGCGGGTTGGATGGAACAGCCTAAAAACCTTGAGCAGACCAAGTTCATGCTGGAGATCGCCAGCGCCATGCTCACAAAAAGAGGGAACTGATGACCCCAGAACTGCAAAAATACTACGAAGACCGTTTTGATCTCTTCATTCATCCTGGCTGGATTGCCATGATGGAGGATGTTGACAACATGCTCGCCGCAATGAACAATGTCTCTACCATTGCGGACGAAAAAAGTCTACAATTTCGTAAAGGCGAGATTTCCATCCTGATCTGGCTAAAAACCTTGAAAAAGGTCAGCGAAGATGCGTATGAGGATCTAACAAGTGAAAAGAATTTATGAATTTGCCTGCGTATGCGGGCAACGCACTGAGGCTTTAGTCGGTTATGAGACGACTGAGGTGCAGTGTGGATGCGGTGGTACAGCCAGCCGCGTCATAAGCGCACCCAAATTTAACTTGGAAGGCTGGTCTGGCTCTTTTCCATCTGCCCACGGGCGGTTTGAGCACAGACACGTTGAGAAGTTGAATGCAGAGCGCAAAGCCAACTCATAAGCCACAGGGCCGAGTTGAATCTCCTACAACCGTTTTGGCAGGAAACCAATTATGCTGATTGACCAAGAACCCGAGCCGCTAGGCGAACTCGAAACAGAAGAGGCGAAATCTGAACTCCCTGAAAAATACAGGGGCAAAAGTTTGGAAGAAGTCGTGCGGATGCACCAAGAAGCTGAAAAGTTGATTGGCAAGCAAGCTCAAGAAGTGGGCGAAATCCGCAAGCTGAGTGACGAGTTAATCAAGCAAAACCTCGGCTCTAAGCAACAGCGTGTTCACGAGGATGAACCGGAGGTTGACTTTTTCCAAGACCCTCAAAAAGCAGTTCAGGCGACCATTGAAAAGCATCCAGACGTTCTTGCGGCCCGACAGGCCAGCATGGACTTCAAGCGGATGCAGGTTCAGCAAAAGCTGTCGCAGGAGCACCCCGACTTCACACAAGTCGTGGGCGATTCAGAGTTCCAGAACTGGGTGAAATCTTCATCCGTGCGTCTGGCGCTTTACGCGAAAGCAGATGCTGAATTTGACTATGACTCGGCCAATGAACTGTTGTCCACTTTTAAGCAATTGCGCGGTGTTAAAGCCCAGCAGGCAGAGCGAACAAGCGACGCCACACGGGTCAAGAACATGAAAGCGGCGCAAGTTGATGTAGGTGGCTCTGGCGAGAGTTCCAAAAGAGTCTACCGGCGGGCAGACCTCATTCGGCTGAAAATGACAGATCCCGCAAGGTACGAGAGTCTCAGTGATGAGATTATGCAAGCGTACTCTGAAGGACGAGTCCGGTAATAACTTTTTTCTGGAGATTTAACATGGCAAACACCGCCTTTTCCCCTACCAATTCGGTAACCACCACCTCTGCGGCCAATTTCATTCCAGAAATCTGGAGTGATGAGATTGTCGCTGCCTACAAAAAGAACCTCGTCTTGGCCAATGTGGTCAAGAAGATGTCCTTCCGTGGCAAAAAGGGTGACACCGTTAACATCCCGTCCCCTGCTCGTGGCAATGCCTCGGCCAAAGCTGCTACTGATGCCGTTACTCTGATTGCAGAGAGCGACACCAACATTCAGGTGCTCATCAACAAGCACTATGAGTACAGCCGCTTGATCGAGGACATCGTTGAGGTGCAAGCCTTGACCTCGCTGCGTTCTTTCTACACGGAAGATGCTGGTTACGCGCTGGCTAAGCGCATTGATACCGACCTGGTTCAACTGGGTCGTGCTTTCAACGGCGCTACCATTGGCACCAACGACTATGCCACCAGTGCTGCAAGCACCAAGGCATATGTTGGCTCTGATGGCACCACTGCCTATAACAGCAGCACCTCGAACGCTGCGGCACTGACTGATGCGGCTATCCGTCGCACCATCCAGCGTCTGGACGACAACGACATTCCTATGGATGGCCGTTTCTTCCTGATCCCGCCTTCTAGCCGCAACACCCTGATGGGCCTGGCCCGTTACACCGAGCAAGCGTTCATCGGCAACGGTGACGCCATCCGCAACGGTGAAATCGGTCAGTTGTACGGTATCGCTGTGTTCGCTTCGTCCAACGCCGACACCGGCGCTGGTAACAGCGGCGCCGACCGTATCTGCCTGATGGGTCATCGCGACGCGATGGTGCTGGTTGAGCAGTTGGGCATTCGCTCGCAGACTCAGTACAAGCAAGAGTACCTGGGCACCCTGTTCACCGCAGACACGATCTACGGTGTGAAGGCCCTGCGTACCAATGCTACTGGTACTGCTGCTGACGCCTCCGCTGCTTTTGCCCTGGCTGTCCCGGCCTAATTGCAGTTGCCCCTTCCCCTTCGGGGGGAGGGATCTTTTTCTATAGGAGATTAAAATGGCTGCTGCTACCGCTGTCGTTTCCCGTCGAGGAAATGATCAATTCCGGGGCTTGTTCTCGGATACTTGGGAAGTCCAATGTACTTTGGATGCTGGCTCGGTTAGCGCTGGTGCAACTGACACCGATACGGTGACTGTTCCTGGCGTTGCCTTGGGCGACATGGTGATTGGTTTTTCTCATGGTGTCAGCGAGGCTGGCCTGGTCAAACGGGCATATGTCTCTGCTGCTAACACGGTGACTATCGTTACCTACAACCCAACCGCTGGATCTGTGAATCTGGCATCAACCACTGTTACGCTCGTTATCGGGCGCGCTGTGTAAAAGACGGGGGGCCACAAGCCCCCTGTTTTTCATGGAGATCTTAAATGGCCACCTTTCGTTGTTTGGCAAGCGGTCAAACTGTGACCTTTACTTACACTCACGACATTGAGTCCATGAAGGGTCACTCTGGCTATGTTCGCATTGACGAATCAGAGCCAAAGGAAGAGCATCGAGCATTGCCCATGACTCCTCCTGTGAAAAAGTTGGGTCGTCCACCCAAAGTAAAGGCTAAAGCAAATGCCTAAAGGAATGTTCTCTGGAGCCGTGTGTCCCATTGCGACACAGGACGTCCACATCAATCTCAAGAACCGTAATCATGCCTTCTCGGATTACGGTTATGGGCCTCCAAACCCAAATGAGCCTAATGAGGCGTTCTGGCTGAAGAAGGCTAAGATGTACAACGCTCCGACGACTGCCATCAAAGGGATGCGGTGTGGGAATTGTGCTGCTTTTGTTCAAAGCCCAAAAATGATGCAGTGCATCATAGGTGGCCTTGAGAAAGACGAGAATAAAGGTGAACTGTCATACGACGAGGAATTCGTAGCGGCAGCAGACCTTGGATACTGCGACTTATTCCAATTCACTTGTGCAGCGGCCCGCACTTGTGATGCTTGGAAATCTGGTGGGCCTATCACTAAGGATTGATCATGTACGGAAAAGCTCCAAAGATGGCTAGTGCTAAAAAGCCTTCCAAGAAGATGGGTGTGCCTGTGGCAATCATGGTTGCCGTTGGTAAGCCTAAGCCTATGCCCAAGGCTCCTAAGATGATGAAGAAGATGGGGAGAGGCAAATGAAAAAGACCAAAGCCGAAAAGAAGATCAGCAAGGTCATGCGTGAATACAAGTCTGGTACTTTGCACTCCGGTAAAGGTGGCCCTGTCGTAAAGAGTCCTCGCCAAGCAGTTGCAATTGCCTTATCATCTGCCGGTAAATCAATCAAGAAAAAAAGCTAAGCTCTAATCGCTGATGATCTGAGTTTGACAAAACTTGAAGATTTTCAATCCTGTTGTCAGTTGGATCTCCGTTAATGTGATGAACTTGTTCCCATGATTCAAGTTTACGCCCAAGATGAACTTCCATCACATAACGGTGTTCTCTAACCTGCCTACCATTGATTGAAATAACAATGTATTTTTTTGGTTGTCTTGTTCCAGCTCGCCTCATGATTGGACTGTTCAGACGCGCTTTTAAGGAAATTTCTGGATGAGCCAAAGCCAGACATTTTCTAGAACAAAATTTGGCTGATTCAACTCTGTACTTGGGGACGTAAAAGTTAACCAAACAATGTTGACAGGTGATCAACTGCCCTGTTTTTCTTTTTTTTGCCCGTTCAGTTCCAACAAGACTGCCAACATAACGAGATGAACAAGACCTGGAACAGCATTTTGTTGTAGATTTTCTTGGCTTGAAAGAAATTCCACAGGAAGCACAACTGATGTTTTTCATGAACGATAGTGATAAAATTGCGTAATGGCAATAGTATACACGAAGGACAATTATGAAAGAAAAGTCTGTTTGGGAAAAGAAGCGTCCTAAGTCGCTGGGCGCTTCTAAGCCTTTGACGCCAGCTAAGAAGGCTGCTGCCAAGAAGATGGCTAAGGCTGCTGGTCGGCCTTATCCCAATCTGATTGACAATATTCGTGCGGCGAGGAAGAAATGAAGACTGCTGCCTGGACTCGAAAAGAGGGTAAAAATCCTGCTGGAGGGCTTAACG
>Ga0181355_1000806_pt1 | contig 13615 bp, 17 predicted proteins | sample Fa13VDMM15DN_FD_130099 | JGI IMG/M metagenome (GOLD analysis project Ga0181355, IMG submission 130099) | Freshwater viral communities from Lake Michigan, USA - Fa13.VD.MM15.D.N | ecosystem: Environmental > Aquatic > Freshwater > Lake | place: USA: Michigan | collected 2013-09-23 | reverse complement strand
TCGAAAAATTCATTGAATGGATGATGAGCCGGGATGCAAACCGGATTTACTTTCACAATTTGCAGTATGATCTTGGAAATCTTTTCTCCGACCGCCTTCACGAATTTTCCCTTACGATGGTTGGCGGGCGCCTCATCAAAGCCCAATGGCGCGGGAAAACTTTCGTGGATTCCTTCAACCTCTTGCCGACCCGCCTCGCCTACCTTGGCGATGCCATCGGACTAGAAAAATTAAAATTCAATCCCTTATCCAAAGAATATGTCATGAGGGATTGTCAGATTATTCACGATGCGCTGAAACATTTGCAAGAAACCCTTAAAACCTTCAAGGTCAAAAAGATGCCCAATACTCTCGGGTCGATGTGTGTCCGGGTGTGGAAAGGTATGGGCGGAAAGAATTGGTCGTGTTTTTCGGAAATTTGTCATGAGTCGGTTTATGGCGGGAGGGTCGAACTATTTTCTAAGGGTGGCGAAGGGTGCGTTATGTGGACCGACATCAATTCTCTTTACCCTTGGGCTATGACTCAAAAATATCCGGATGAATGTATTCAAACCCGGGACATGAAAGAGTATGGATTGACGGAGGCGACGGTCGAAGTCCCTCACCAACCTTATGCCCCTCTACCATATAGGACAAAAGAATCGGACGGGTTCTCTGGTATTTCCGAAGGGTCGATTCTTTTTCCTTGCGGGAAGTTCACCGGGACATGGACAAACCACGAACTGCGAAACGCCGTAGAAAAGCATGACGCAAAAATTATCAAAATACATTCCTCCTTTGGCACCGATAAATCATCAGATTATTATTCTGATTTCGTAAAAAAGTTCTACAAACGCCGACTCGAATGCAAAACCCCTGCCTACAAGCTGATCTATAAACTACTGATGAACAACCTTTACGGACAACTCGGAATGTCCGGCAAGGTGATAAAAACTTGTAAGCTGACTGAAAAGGACCTTCACCTTATTAAGACCGGGCGCCTAAAAGTTCAAACCCTTGGCTCGAATGTTTTGAAGGAATTTTTCATCCCCCTGCCCGACCATTGTAATTATCTCCATGCCTCCTATGTCACAAGTTTCGGGCGCTTGCGATTACTTGAATGTATGCGAAAGGTTCCGCCGGAAAATATGGTTTATTGTGACACCGACTCCTTGTTTTTCTTTGCTAAGAATTGGAAGGCTCCATTCAAAACCGGCGACGGCTTGGGTGACATGAAGCTAGAAGATAAAGGCTCCCGGATAACGACCTATGCCCCAAAAGTTTATTCGATCAATGACATCGTAAAAGCAAAAGGGGTTCCTCGGCACCTCGCAAAGAAGTTCGTCGAGGAAGGCTATGTAGAGTATTCGGCGCCGTACAAACTGCGCGAGGCGGTCACTTTTTACGAGCGAGGCAATCGAAAGAAACTTTCTGTTTGGAGAAAAGTCCGCAAAGAAATGCGGACCAAGTACGCCAAAAAGGAATTGGTTGACGGCGGTTATTGGTCGCCGTTAATCTTAAAACGAGGCTAGTGAAATCGGTGCTTACGCACCGCATGGGCCTTGTACATATACATAAAAAAGAAAGTAGGCAGAAATGGAAAAAAAGAAAAATGGTCTAACCGCAATCGAAACCTTGCCCTCCCCGGCGGAGTTGGCAAAACAAGGTTTTGAAAGTTTGTCGCTACCCGGAGTCTATAAACTCCGTGATTTGCCCGTTGGTGGAGTTATCGACGGCGTACTTCAAGCGATTCTTCCCTCGAAGAATGAGGCGATAAAGCAACCCCTCCTTGAAATGGTTCTAACCAAAGACGGCTCGACCGCCTTGGTGCCATGTCAAGCGGGCATCGCCACCCGCATATTTGACCGGGACACCGGCAAGTGTGCATTCGTGGGCAAGCGCATCCTTATCACCAAGACCGGCCACAAACGGTCGGCTAAGTATAAGGACGAAACCGGTCAAGGTCGCGAGTTTGCAACTTACGATGTGATCGTATCGAACAAATGATTCCTCTCAGCGACAAAACTAACATCGAGTTCAATCTTGATTTTTCGAGTAAGCAAGTAATTCTTATTCAAAAAGGCGAGCTTGGGGTCGAGGTTGGTAGAATTGCGGTCCCTATGGAGGATTTGAAAAAGTGGGGATCGAAATTCAAAGGCTTGGCGTCCTTCATTCCGGGCTTGACAAGTAAGTAGCCCGGTTCATATTGGCGACGGCGCGGGGGTTCCTTCTTTCATCCCTTGCCGTCATTAGCCTCGGAGCCTCCCGGTAGGAGTAAAATCTTACCGGGAGGTTTCTTTTTAGGGGGTTTGTTCGGATTGTTCGGATTGTTTTAGGCCCTATATAGGCCCCATAAAATCATTTCCCGGTAATTTCGGCCTATTTTCGGGGTATTTAATGGGTATTTATGGCCTATTTTAACCCTATTTAATGGGTATTATTTTCTTGCTCCCGGTCGGGTTCCCGGCATAATCGCGGTCATGTCCCCGGTCAAATCACGGTCAAAATCCCGGTCGAAAGTGGAAAAGAGATACGCTCCAACCACTCAAATTAACCAGCAATTCCCCAAGCCACCCCGGTATTACATGGGTGTTTTGTTCTCCGGGAAGGACCGGATACTATTTAATGATGCTTTGTTCTATCATCTCGACAAAAAGACCGTAAGAATAGTCAACCGGGACCCCAAGCATCCTTTTGACGGGGAATCTGAGATTGAGAAGATTTCGTACCGGGGCCTACGCGATGGGGATGAAATCGACATCGACGAAATCCAATACGCCATCGGCATCGTGACATCCGATACGACTTATGTTTATCGGCTGTTCAACCACGAATGCGACAAGCCCGCAGTATTGAAACTCGACGACAAGGGAAATTTGATCTTAGTGGGCAAGATGGAATTAGACGGGTCCAAAGAGATCATGGGTGTTGCCTCGCCCTACCCGGTCACACAATTTATCTGCTAACCAACAAACCAAGGAGACACTACTATGGCCCGTGAAATTGACCAAGATGAAGAAGAATTAACCCCTAAGCGTGGGCGCCCAAAGAAGTTAGATGAAGATGCGATCTTCGGTCACGACATAGACTCCGACGAAGAAAAACGACTCCGGGAAGAAAACGAAATCGCCACAATCCTCGACCGCGAGGATGCTTCGACCTCGACCATAGTTGTCAATCGTCGGGCGACTCGCACGGAGCGTTACGCCCACCTTTCTGAAATTGGTCTTAAAGACTACAACCGGGAGGAAATCGCCCGCCAATACGGGGGCGGTGAATACCGGTGTAGGATTCGTCGCTCGGATGGTTCATTCGGGCCAACTTGGTATTTCAGCGTGGACAAATCTCGCAAAGCCGACCTTGAAGGCGAACAGAATGCAGGGACGGCGGGCGGATATGATGCGGTCCGGCTTGTCGAGACGGTCGCAAGCAAACTTTCTGAAAAGCAATCTGGCCCGGATATGGGTTCTATCGTCACTATGATGTCCGACAAATCGGACAAGATGATGCAGATGATGTTTATGAATCAGCAAGAATCCACAAAGATGATGGTCGGGATGATGACGGCTATGGCAACCGCTATGTCCGGGCGCCCGCAAGCGTCGAGTGATTCCGCCTTGACCGGTATTTCCACCATGCTCCTCAAGCATTCCCTCGAAAGTTCTAAGACTTCAATGGACGATATGCTTGGGACGATCATTAAACTCAAGAAACTCGCCGGTGAAGATGCTGATGACGACTCCGAACCAGAAAAGGGTTCTTTCGTCCAAGACATCGTGGGTGCAATTCCTCAACTGATGCGGACGATTTTCCCCGGCCAACCGGCGCAGGCGCTTCCAGCGGAGGCCCCGGCCACCGCCCCAACCCCGGGGCCGGTTCCGGTTGTCATCCCACCAAAAGAATTGTCGGCCCAAGAGAAAATGGAGACGATATTCCCGGCGCTTATTCAGTTTGCCGAACAAAAATCCAATCCGGTAGAGGTTCACGATTTTTACCAACAACTGATAAGTGATGAGGAATACGAGGCGGTTGCTACCTACCTAGAGTCGATTGATTGGTGGGAAAGGTTGGCGAAAAATATGCCAATGATGGCTCCCCACCGGGAATGGTTCACTTCACTTCGAGACATCATTTTGCAAGATGTTGAAGAAGATGAAGCAAGCCCAAGCGACGCCGATTCGGAGGCATCCCCGGTTGTCGGGGTTGGCCCCCGGATCGTTCCTAAGCCTCGGGCATCCAAAAACGGCAATCACTAGAGGGTTTGACTTTCCGAAAGTTTCGCACGATATGTCGTGTGATGCTTTTTGAATTTATCGAGCGCATATTTGACCGCAAGCCCCTTCGCATCTCCGAAGAGAACGGCACGGTCCGGTATCGCGTTGGGTATGGGTCAAGCGATGCGGAGCAAATTCTATCGGTTCTATCCCGTTTGATTGCTGAATATGGCGTTGACCCCCGGGTGCGCCGTTTCACAACATCTCTTTTCTCCGATAGTGTTGGAAACGACGACCGATCCGGGCAACTAAGGGCGATCACGAATTGGGTTGCCGACTATGTTCGATATGTTCGCGATCCGCTTGGGGTTGAATATGTTCGCTCACCTAGCGCCATGCTTGACGAATACGATAAGTTTGGGATGGCAAATGGGGATTGCGATGACCAAGTTCTGCTTTCCGGTTCTATGCTTCATTCGATTGGTTTTGCGGTCCGTCCGGTCGGCGTCCATCTCTTTGACTCAGAATTTCACGATCATGTCGCCCTGCAAATTTCCGGTGACAAAGGCAACATCATAAACTACGACCCCTGCAACCCTAACGATAATTTCGCCGAACCAAAGGGTGACATCCTTTTCGGCGATTTTGCCCCCGACCATGGCTGAACTATCTTACTCAATTATTCCCGGGACATCGTACACCATCCCGGATTTTTCGTCGTACCTCTTTGGGGGTTCTAACTTATTTATCCCCAACATTCCGACCTTTACGCCGGTCACGGTTCCGACCTTGCCGACCTTCTATACCTTGGAGGAGTTACTAGGGGTTGGGAGCGCAAGCGAAATATATGTCCCCTATGTTCCTCCGGCGGTTTCCGCCTTAGACCCAAAATTGACCGCCCTTAGACTTGATGCGATTACCCTGCAACAAGAACTTGGGGATGCTCTGGCAAACCTTCAATTTGGATATGAAATTGCTAGTGAAAATCGCGCCTTACTTTTGGGCTACAATACTCAACTGCAAACCCTAACGACATCGCTCAATACCCAAAAGACAAATCTCACTAACCTCCAAACCACTCTTAATACAAATGCGACCGCGCTTAATGCGGGTGTGACAAGTTATCAGTCTAAAGTTTCCGCGCTTAATTCTGACGCCGAAAAACTCGCTACCGCCCAAACCACTCTCAACACCGCAATCACGGCGTATAATTCGCAACTGACTACTTTTCAAGCGCAACAAGTGACACTTCAAGATTTAACGGCGCAAATATCGACCGCCACAACCTCCCGGGACAGTTTGCTTGCCCAAAAGAATCAACTCGTTCTCGACCTTGCAGTTTCACAAGGGCAACTCGACACGGCAAAATCAAATCTTGAGACGGCGCAGAACGATCTAGCCATGATTGAGCAAACCGTTGGGGCAACAGAAAGCCAATACAACCAGCTTCTCGCAACAACGGAAATCGCCCGAGAAACCTTGGCGACCGCCCAAAGTAGCGCCGACACTCTTACCGCGCAGAACTCGGCCTTATCCTTGGACATTCAATTTTCAACGGATCGTCTTTCTGGATTAAACACCCAATACGATTCTCTTTATTCCGGTATTCAAGACTCCCAAGCCACCCTCTCAAACCTTCAAACTCAAATCGACATTTCCAATCAAACCATCGCCACTTCGCAAGGCAACATCGATTCACTTGCCCAACAACTTTCCGATTCGCAAGCGGGCATCGAAACCCTAATCGCCACTCAAACCGATTTGCAGGGGCAAGTCGCCACCCTCCGGGAGCAGTACCTAACGGATTCGTCAAACCTCCTTCAACTTCAAGAAACCACCTCGACGCTTCAATCGCAATATCAGTCGGGTGCCTTGGAACTTGAGAAAATGAATAGCCAACTTTCTACACTTCGAGGCGAACTTGACGCCTCGAATCAATCATTTGCTACCGCCCAACAAAACATCTTATCGGCGACCCAACAGTTTAACGAAATCCAAGCCCGCCTCGCTTCCGGGCAAACTGATTTAACCGGACTCGAAGCAAGCATCGGAATGAGTCAAGCCGAACTTTCCGGCCTGCAAAATCAAATTGAGGCCGGAAGGCAGGCGCAGAATCTACTCGACCAAAATCTAGCATCATCTCAAGCGGAATACTCTGCCATGCAACAACAAATCTTATCTGGCAACAACGCCATGACTACCTTACAAACCGCCATATCCACCGCGCAAGCCTCCTACGCACTATTGCAACAACAGATTTCCGGCATCGGCTCGGGCGGTGGTACTACCAACCCCTATGCCGGTTTTTCTTCAAGTCAGATTGTCACCCCAGAATTTCAAGCGATGTCCACCTCTTTGAAACAGACCTTGGATGAGGCGACCGCAAGTTCAAATGAATGGCTTAAAATAGTTAAAAGCATGATTGGTGTCGTCAAGGCCGGGCTTGCCGGATTCCTTGGTATATGGGGCGCGATCAGTAATCTCGGGCGCAGTAGGGTCAACCCACCCATGCGACCTAGCAAACCGGGGACTATTTTGCCTCCGCCGGGTAGTAATACCTATTACGGCGGGTTCCCGCCTATCCCCGGCGTCCCGGATTGGGTCAATAGCGTGGGTTATGGGTTGGCCTTTGTCGCCCTAATTCTGATGGGCGCAAAATTGGCTAAGGATCAAAGCGAAAAAAATAAGTTGCAACCTAAACGAAAAGCAATACAGAGGTAGATATATGAATACATTTGGAGCGTTCGACCTTTTTGACTATAACACTTGGTTTAGTGATTCCGACACAACTCCGGAATTTTCAACTGGAGGTACGGGTTCTACCGGTAACTCAAACGACCTTTTCGGCTTTAACTTTGACAATTTTTTCGGGGGAGGTTCAAGCACAGAATATCAGAATCCCGGCCTTTCGGACGCCGACCTTCAAGCAAGACTAGACTATATAAACGCCGGTGGAGTCATGAATTACCAACCGACCGTTCCCGGAACAACTGCATCCTCCTTTTTGGATGGGTTTAATCTTAACGACTTCTTGGCCGGTATCACCGGGGTCGCTCAAACCGGGTTTGGAATTTATGCAGGCATCCAAAACATTATCAATGAACAAAATCCTTCCGATAAACTTGTTTTCCTACCCGGTTCAAAGACGCCAGTTATTCAGCGAACGCAGGGCGGGGGTTCTACTTATATTCCGGTAGATAAATTATATCCGTCCCTTGTCCCACAAATTAAGCAGGCCCAAAATTCTTGGATTGGACCCGCTTTGATTGCCGGTGTGCTTGGGGTCGGCCTTATTCTCATTCTTAAAAAGAAATAAATTTATGCCTTGGAATGGGTGTAAATTCGAGGGCGATCCTCAGACTATTGCGGAGCTTTTAAGTAAGTCACAATCGGGTGATGAACTAAATAATGAGAATGGAAGTTGGTGGGAGGGTACGGGTGCTTCATTTGCGACTCCTAACAATCCAATGGTTCTTGTCAAGTTACCCGACATTGTTGCCGATGCGGGGTGCTATGAACATTCTTACAATAAGGAATATCCTTGTTCGGTTGCTCTATCTAATTGGGATGGTGGTGTTGCAGATTATTACAAGATCGTCGAAGATCAAGATGACCCGGCGGAGGCTTACGGCAGTTGGCTCGCCACCGGGAGTCTTGTATTTCAAATACTTGGGAAGGTGTCGGGTCTAGGCGGTTTTGCGGTAACAGAATTTGCAAAGAACGATTACAAGAAAGACCTACAAGGTGCGAAGAATAAAATGGGGCAAGCGTCGAGTGAATATGAAAGAATACTCCCCGATGTCGAACAAGCTGGGCAAAATGTAATTGGGGTTGGCGATCAGTTAGATCGCTTCAAGATGGACCTTGAAAACATGCAACGCACCATGTCGTACATGATGACTGAAATTAACAAGGTGTTAGTACCCATTAACATTCTTAAAGGCGCCCTTTCAGTCAAAGATTCTTTGCTGGCAAAAGGAAAATCCGATCTTGCCTTCGCCAAAAATCGAAGCAACTTTCCCGCTGGGATTCCCGGGGCGAAGGCGCAGTTACAAGCAATTCAAAAGGCCAATCTTGACATAGCAACCGCAAGCAAGGACATCGTAAAGCTAGAGGGCGAACTAGCCCCGCACGAAAATTTGTTACAAGATTTGTCTAAAGAGTACAACGATCAGAGGTTGACCGGGCTTGAAAAAGCCGATGCAATACTGGCGGGTCAACGAGAGATTGAGGCGAAAAAAGTTATTTGGCAAAATCAAGTCAATCGATTGAAAGCCCCGGTCGCGTTGCGACACGATGCGATTCAAGATGTTTCCAAGGCACAAGATGCCATGAAACCAAAAATAGCTTTTGCAAATAATTTGAGTCAACTTTCTATCGGCGCGGGCGGTGTTAGTGAAGGTCTAAGATATGCTAGTACCGGGGAATACATTCGGGCGACCGGATCAGCATTAAATACCGGGATAGATGTTGCGAATAGAAGAGGTGTGCTAGGTCTTGAGCTTAACCCCTATATCCCACTCATAAAAACCGGCATAAGTGTGGGCATGAAACAGTTTGAATATGGCGGGAATGTCGAAGGATTTGTGTGGGACCTTGGGGAAGAATTAGTCAAAGCGAAAACCGCACAAGCCTTTTTTCAAACTACGGGGTCGGCCATAGAAACGATGGAGGTTGACCCCTACACTTCATGGCAAATTCTCGCACAACAAAGCCATACGGGTATAGATATTCTTGGCAGAATTTCGATGACCGGTTCGATATTTTTTCCAAGCCCACTTACTCCGCTTTTGCCCATCGCCATCCCCATAGTTAAATCCGTCATTCCGGGCGCTTTATCTACGGCGGTAGAAGTCGGTCATAAGTGGGCAATCGGTAATGCGATTTCCGCGCCAATCGGAAGTCGAAGATTGTCCTTACCTTCCGTAGCATTTTTTGGGGCAATCGGAACAGTAGTTGGCGGGCCAATTACGGCACTTGAATCTTTTTTCGGCGATGGTTCTGAAAGAAATATGGCGGTTGAGATACAGAAAATGGCGATGACGGGCATGGAAAATTTTGAGGGCAATTTCAATTATCGTTTCAATGTTGGATTGCGCCCGGTCATCCCGGTTCCTAATGAGAAGTACAATACGAGCGACCCTACGAATAACCAATACATACTAGAACAATGAACTCCGAATCCATAACAATGAGCTTTGAATCCTTAAAACAAATGGGTATTGGGGTTGCGTATAAGGCCGAGGATTGCCAAAAAAGCATTTGGGATGGTATCAATGAATACCACCAAAAGGTTTTTGATATTTCGGAATCTATGCCGTACGACCCGCCTTGGTGGGATTGGCCGAGGTGTAGGATGGGGCAATTTGCGGACGCCTTTCAGCCTCCGACCTTACCGCCACCCTCGAAGGTTGCCCGAGATAAGGTAATTCAAGGGCTGACGGTTGAGTATTTTCAAAAATATGCTCAACCCGCATACTCCGCAAACTTTATGGGCGATTCCGTTTTATCGGTAGCTAATCCGGGCGCCGATCTTGCCCTAAAACAGAAGATTGCCGAGGGGTGCTACTCCACTTTGTATGGAATGATTTATACATATCTTCATGCTGGCGCAATCGGCGGGGCGATTGTGGGCCTATCACAATTATTCAAATCGACAATGAACTACTACACTTTTTACGCCAAAACTTTTAAGGCGAGAGCAAAGCCATATACGCCCCCCAAAAGAAGAACCAAGAGATGACGCCCCATCGGTATTTAACATCGTGGGACGATTCCGACGATAGTTATATGAAATTATTGTTCAAGGAACCCACAGCAAAATATCCGAATGGTTTGTACATTTTGGGTGCGAAGCGCCTTCCGATTGGAGATTTTGATAATTTAGACATTCCTCCGATTAACGAACCGGCTCGAATCTATGAAACTGCACACGGGTACAGAGTTTTCTTTACCGGGCGATATAATCCCAACTTGCCTGCCATGTGTGACGACCTTGTTTCTATGGGTGGCGATCCTCAGTATTCGCGATTTGTGAAAATGCGAAACTACTATGCGTGTCGCATTTCTCCAAAATCTCTTACGCCAAAAGAAGGCGATAGTGTTGCAAGGCTTGTTCTGGAAACATCCCCCGGACTAAGTGAATGGGATAGATTTATTCAATACCATGATGGCTTGGTCGGCGCTCAAAATCTCTACGGCGATCTTGTTTGACTTATTGGTGTATCAGAATATAGGAATCCTTATGGCAGAAACTACTACACTCGACGATCCTACAAAAGAAATTACCTTTAGCTTGGGTACAAGTGGGACCGCATTTACGATTGGCTTGGTCGCGGGTGCGATTGCCGGGGTGGTAGCGGTCCTTTGCGTTCTAAACTACGCTAAGAAATAAATTTATGCCGGTTTATTTGGGGACAATTTGTAACGGTCCGGTCAAAGGCGATTTGTACATAGATGAAAACCCCGAAAAATGTTTGACGGTTTCCAATACAGCGGAACCTCTCGCCTATGGCGCGGTTCCGGATTTAGAGATTCCAATAGCTGATGGCGCTTATGGTATCGCCCCCGATTTGGAAGTTCCAATAAACGATATTCCCGTCCCACCGGAAAAATGTGCTCAAGTAGTCGGAACTATTGTAATTCAATCGACCGGCGAAGTTGTTAAATACTTTGACGGGTGCCAAAGAAAAGCAATTACGGATGAATTGGATCGGAACAATTTTCTTTACTACTATGGCGGGTGGCCCGGCCCGGAGATTGATGACTTAAACTTCTCACAAGAAACACTAGATTTACTAATTCTTGAAGCGGAAGAATACTTGGAATCGACTAAAAACGATGTTCCATTCGTGGATGATTCCCCGCTTGGAAACTTGAACGAGGTTATGGCAGAACTTCCTTTTGGATATGACGATGAATTTGTGGACGATGTTGCCCTTACGATTGATGGTTCAATTCCAACAATTCCTACTGGAAAAGTACGATGTTATGACGGGACATTTGACATACCCAACGGCATCGTAAAACCATGTTTAGGGCGTGGCGGGGAAGTCGAATCCGCCTACATTCCAGAAACACAAACGGATAGAAGCGGTTGGGAAGGTGGGTCGGTTAGCGGAGGGGATGGGGATTCCTATATTACCCCAAACAAAGAGGTATATTCTTACGGCGAGTGAATTATATTGACTCCAAGCTATGCCCCAATACATATAAGCCCATGAACCCATTCTCCGCTTGTTGCTCATCTTGTTCCGACGAAAACGACGAAAATAGCTTTTTCCCAATGGGCAACTATATCCCACCAACTCCCGGCTACTCACAAAGCTACTCCATGCCAGCATTTAAGCCGATGGGTATGGCCGGTCCTTTGATGGGTCAAAATGTTGCCCGCCCTTATCCCGGCGCCCCCGGGCCGGTATTTGCGGACCAAGGCAATCCCAACTTTCCTCGGAGCAACGGGAACGCCAACCCTTTCTACAACCTTTCCAAAGTAATGCCCGCCGTGAATCCGCTTGGTCGCCAAGCGGTCACGGGGTTTCCGGATCGCTTTAACCCGGTTGGGGCATACGCCACAACTGGCAACCCGAATATCTTTAACCCCGCCGGGGCCGGATTTCAGCCAATGGGGGCTTACGCCACGACCGGCAACCCCAATATCTTCAACCCCGCCGGGGCGGGGTTTCAGCCGATGGGGGCCTATCCATCCGTATCGAATCCAATGGGGATCACTCCGGTAGGCGAGAGTATGCCCGCACAAATCGGGCATCCCGCCCGGATGGGTCAAGGAATCGGCGGTGAGGTACAATCTCTTGGTTTCATAGTCTAATCTAAAGGAATAAATATATGATCGACTGGATTACAAATAATTGGCAGACCCTAACCGCCGGAGCCGGGGCCGTTATTATACTTGCTAGGATTTTGGTAAAATTGACCCCCACGCCCGCCGACGACACGATCCTAGCTAAAGTCGTGGATGCGTTGAAGGCGATTGGCCTCAAACTGTAAATGTCCTTGCGGGACGAACTCTCCCGCCTTCTCGAATCAAATAGCGTCACCGAAATCACTAAGGAGGTTTCTGTAATTTGCTCGCAGAAAGCGAGATTGGCGATGGAGCGTGGTGACGACATCTATGCGGAACGACTTGAAGAATGTGCCAATGCGCTTTGGGAAATTGATTTTGGTATATGATCGTGACACAACATAGCTTCAACCAAAAACAACCGGCGTCCTTACGACCGACTGACATCCCCGGGAGAATTGTGTCGTACGCCGAAGCGACCGAAATGTGCGACAAGATGGATGCTTATTTTATGAAAAAGCGCCACGGTTGGGTGACGGGCAAAAATGCCTTTATGATGAACCAAAAAAGAAATCCCTTGACAAAAAAAGCATTTCCACAGACATAAGTCAAAAGTGAAGCAACTTATCTTAGAAAATCCTCGCCGTCGTCGGCGCCTCCGTCGCAACGCTGGCACCGAAATCTTCGGCAGGCGCACACCCGTTTCATCTCTTTTCAACAACGGTAGTCATTCGGAATTTGAAATGCTTTTCAAAAACAGAAAGCGCAAATCCCGTAAAGGCCGGAAAAGTAAGTCACGAAAATCTTCAACTAAACGCCGGACGCGTCGCAAGTCGGTTGCGAAGCGCACCCGGGCAAAAACAACCCGCCGGAAACGGCAATCAATCCGACGCACACGGAGAACATACATGAAAATCAGAAAAAATCGTAGTCGAAAAGGCGCAGTAGCCGGAGTCAAGGGATTCGTCGGGCAATTCGCAAAGCGTGAAAATCTTTCCCTAGCCGGTGGAGTGTTACTGGCCCCTATCGCAACTGGGTTCGTTCGCAAGACGATTACCCTTCCTCCTATCGGTTCTGCACAAGTTACTGACGCGATCTATAACTTGCTCATCCCCGGACTCGGAGCTTTGTTGACCCGTCGGTTTAGTCCGGCGTTGGCAAACGGAATGATTATCGGTGGTATTGCCGGAGTCGTTCAGAGTTTTCTCCCCAAGGCGATAGTGGCACAAGGTCGCTACCTAGGTGAGTACCTTGACCCTCGCCGGTCGATGGGCGCTTATATCGCACCTCGCCAAAACGCGATGGGCGCGATGGCACCGTCAGTTCCCAATGCGTTCAACGCTTGGGCGAAATAATTACTAACCAATAAGGAGATTACGACAATGGCCGAAACAAATTCACAACAGATTGTTGGCAAGCTACAATCCCGCTACGGCACTTATGCCCGTGGGCAGTTGCAAAGCCAACGCAAACAATTCTGGTCCTTCATCCCCTACACCGCTTCGGGTGTGGCGCAGAATACCTACACCTTCTTCGGAAGCGCTTTAGGTGATGCACAAACCCCCAACTTGCAGAGGACAAACATTCCGGTGCAGGGATCGTTTGGAACTTCGGCGTTCTT
>Ga0181355_1000805_pt1 | contig 13620 bp, 20 predicted proteins | sample Fa13VDMM15DN_FD_130099 | JGI IMG/M metagenome (GOLD analysis project Ga0181355, IMG submission 130099) | Freshwater viral communities from Lake Michigan, USA - Fa13.VD.MM15.D.N | ecosystem: Environmental > Aquatic > Freshwater > Lake | place: USA: Michigan | collected 2013-09-23 | reverse complement strand
TGATGTCCTCGTCACGTCTGAACAATGGCAGCAACGTGCGTGTATGTGGTTTCTGTAGCTTGCCGTGTGCCTGTCGCATCGCTATCTTTATGTTCGCAGGAACCCAATCAACCCATGCCCTGCCTAGCGGTATTTCATGCTTAGCATCTGACACGTTATTTCTAAACGCGTATTCTTCCTGCGGCGGGAGCTTGCCGCCTTTCTGGTACGTACGCAACAACCCCAAGCATTTACTGAGCGCACTAGCATACGGTTCATAGACAGCTAGTTGCTCTGTGTCGTTAGCCTTTCTCATGCGTGTTAGTCGTGCGGCAACGCTGCTTTGTTCTTTAAGCAAGGGTGCAATCACATCCTGCCACGCGTGCCGATGCCGTGACTTAGCGTGCGAATCAATACGCAACGCTTCTTTCTTCTCACGTACACGCTCAGCTATTGTTGCCACCATGATCGGCGGCAGGTTGCGTGCCGTCAGTCTATTGATTAGTTCTTTGTGCGTCAGTTGTATGTACGCAGTCTTGCCTCGCTTCTTTTTACTACTAGATGTAGCAGCTTTCATGTGTGTCCTCCTGTTTGTGTCCAGTTTGTAGGGGGTAATTCAAATCACGCGGCAACGCTATGAGCTAGTACTGGCGCGGCATCTCATTTTTTTTGTCCACTTGTCTATTGTTTCAGAACCATCAAAGGGCTGGCGAGAATGTTGGTGATTGTTGTGAGTTTGTTTTGCTTTCTCATAATGACTTAACATTCTAAATGGACAGGCTTGTATGGGCAAGGTGATAGACAAGTGGACATATATATATAAATATCTTTTAAAAGATAGATAGATAAAGGGTTTCGCCCTTTCGCACTTGATTTGAAAAAGACGCTACATTCTGGACACGTCTTGTTCCCATATTACACGTTAGATTTTAACGTGCTAATGAAATACTCACGCTCTGACTGCGGCAGCAAGTCCCAGACAGGCTTCTCATCAGTCACTCTATTGCGGGACACAATGTCCCGCTTCAATTGTGTTTCCTTCTCTGCTTTAAATCCTGCACGTAGCAAAGCGTGTTTGAGTTGGTCGTTACGCATGGTTGATTCTCCTTAGTTGGTTAAGTTGAGAACGCGTTCGAGATACGCGCCAAGCTGTTGCAGTTCCTCGGTGTGTACATCTAGCTCTTGCGCTATGTGTTCAGTCATTGCTGCGTTTTGTAGTGCCAGTCGTGCTACTTCTTGAATTAGTAGGTACATATCGCTCATGGTTGATTCTCCTTAGCTTAGGTTGATGAAGGTATAGACAGCGAATACAAGGGCGCAAGCCCAGACAATGATGTCGGCTATGAGTTGGTGCATACACCTACCTCCACAATCTCGTCACCGTCACAAGCGTAGGTTACGCCGTGTAAACAATCTTTCGCAGAGTTCTTGCCTGTCTTGACCATCATGACTCTGTACTCTGGGTCATCGCTGTACTCTGGTTCGTAGAAATCTACTGTTATGTAGACCTCGCCAATTGCTAGGCTTTCAAAAGTTACGTGCATGACATTCTCCTTAGTTGAATGTCTGTCTGTGGCGGCGGTCGATACGATCCATTGGTTGAAATTTACGTTTGTTGCCACAATGGTCAAGTGCTGCTGCAATCAGCAAGTCGTATGCTTTGAATATCTGTTTTACGGTTGCTTTGTCAATGCCAAGTTTTGCCGCTTGTTGGTGTGCGTCAAAGGCTAGTGATACTAGCGTTGCTAGTTTGTCTTCTAATTTTTCAGACATGGTGGTTCTCCTATTAGACATGGATTAAATCCCGCGCAGAGGGGTGATTCCCTGCGCGGTTCGGTTGAAAGCGGGACAACGTGTCCCGCTTAGATTTGCTCCTGCAAGAACTTGATGTACTTCTTAATCTGCGCGGTAGTGTGAGACTTAGCAAAACGCTCTGCGCTTGCAAGCAAAGGGTCTTTGTCTAACACATGGTTTGTGGTCTTAACGCCGAATCCCATACGAGCAAGGATACGGTTCTTGCGCTTCTTGATAGCCTGAAAGTCTGGGTGCTCAGGGTCAAAGCCTTTGACTGTCTTCTTGTGGTCGAGCGTGTCAACGATCTTGATACCGAAACGGTCGTGCGCCCAGAGCAAGATCAACTCGTTAGCTTGAGCACGAGTCTTTGCGCCAAGTGACTTGGCTTCGCTCACGATTGCATCGATGTCTGATTGATCGAATGACAGTACGTCAAAGCAGTCAAACAACTGCGAGTGCTTACGTTGTGACATGGTGGTTCTCCTCAAAAAGCTAAGCGGGACAACTTGTCCCGCTTGACGTCGTTGCAGAGCGAAGTGCTCTCAAACCGACAACTATATTTTACCATACACGTTATTTTTTAACGTGTTATTCCCTAAGAGCGAACCCCACCATACCCCCACCCAAGCAACCACAGCAGCGAAGCGGCGTCGCCATAGATCACTATTCCCCACACGCAATCTCACTTTTGTTTCAAATTCAATAACATACCCAAAAAAAGCAAAACATGAGCAAGTAGTCAAATAAATAACACAAAAATTTCTATAAAAAATCAAATAGGAACTTGTCTAACATTTGACAAACACACATAAAAAAAGCCCCCACCGAAGTAGGGGCCTGAAAGGGCCGTTGCCCTAAGCGAGAAACATCTCCGCCAAAGCGGAGAACAACATCTCCAACCACGGAGACAGCAATCATGTAAAAATTTACACAACCGCAAAACTGAGTATATACTCCGCCCAACGTGACTGCAATGGTCAGCGCCTATGCTAGAGCATTTATTAGATGAAACTGTTTTTACTCCCGACGTTCTCAACGCGCCGGTGGCTACGCCTTTCTCCAAAGCAAGCCCTGAACAACTGATGGACGCACAAGTTGAAACGGCTAAATGGCTTGAAGAACTGGGCGCGGTATCCGACGAAGACATAACAGACCAGATTCAGGAAGACAGCGCCAGACAAGCGTTTGCTGTACTAACCCAAGACCAAGACCCCAAAACTAAAAAAACGGCGTTAACGAAAGTGACCACGCCAGAAGCGGTAAAGCATCTTGTTGGAATGTTAACTGCGTACGATTGGCACTTTGTTGAACAGGCTAAGGAGATTAGGGGCTATGCAGTAGCGCAGTTGGTGGAGGAAACAAAACACCCTGATGCCAAGATACGGCTACGTGCGCTTGAACTGTTGGGTAAGGTAACAGAGGTTGCGTTATTTACTGACCGGGTAGAAGTTAAAAATAATGTATTGTCGGATTCTGAACTAGATAGTCGCATTAAAGAGAAGCTAGAACGCATGGCAAAAATCGTGGATATAACTGACGTTATGTACGTAGAGGAAACGCCGAAGGCCAACGATGAACCTGAACCAGCATGAAATCGCAGCGCTTAACAAGATACTACCTACGCTCTCAGCGCAGGAGAAAGCAGAACTGCTGTCTGATCTGGAGGAGAGGGCGAACCGTGCGGGTAAGAAAGCTGCTCAAGATTCAGTACTTGGGTTTGCGACACAGGTTTATCCGGGCTTTAAGATTGGCCCCCATCACAGGAAGCTAGCCAAAATCTTCCAAGACGTCATTGACGGTAAGAAAAAACGCGTGATTATCAACATCGCGCCACGTATGGGTAAGTCAGAGTTTTCCTCCTACCTGTTCCCCGCATACTTCCTTGGCAAATACCCCGAGAAAAAGATCATCATGGGCACCCACACCGCGGGTTTGTCTGAAGATTTTGGTCGTCGCGTGCGAAATTTGCTGGAGTCCGAGGAATACGCAGACATTTTTCCCAAAACTAAGGTAGCTGACGACCAGAAAGCCGCCGGTAAATGGTCAACTAGCGCCGGAGGCCAGTACTATGCAGCCGGTGTGGGTGGTGCGTTGGCTGGTCGTGGTGCTGATTTGTTTGTAATTGACGACCCACACTCAGAACAGGACATGAAAGCCAACAGCCGCGGTGCATTTGATGCCGCATGGGCGTGGTTCCAGCAGGGTCCGCTGCAACGTCTGATGCCAAACGGCGCAATTATTGTAATTATGACGCGTTGGAGTATGGTTGACCTGACCGGACGCTTAATTGACTACCAAATTAAGAACCCAAACGCGGATACGTGGGAAATTGTGGAGTTACCTGCCATATTTAACGAGGGAACGCCGGAAGAGAAGTCGTTGTGGCCTGAGCAGTGGCCGTTGGAGATGTTACAAGCCAAAAAAGCTAACTTAGACCCCCGGTTTTGGAACGCGCAGTACATGCAGAACCCAACATCGGACGTGTCAGCCATTATTGGGCGCGGTTCATGGAAAGTTTGGGAGGATGATGAGCCGCCAGAGTGTAGCTACGTCATTCAGAGCTGGGATACGGCGCATGAATCCAAAACATCAGCCGACTATAGCGCGTGTACTACATGGGGCGTTTGGTATAACGACGAGGACAACGGCGCACCTAACCTGATATTGCTAGACGCGTTCAAAGACCGGATGCAGTTCCCTGAATTAAAGGCAACTGCTTTAAAACATTACAAGGAGTGGGAGCCAGATGCGTTCATTGTGGAGAAAAAGGCAGCAGGCGCACCACTTATCCAAGAACTCAGAGCAATGGGAATCCCCGTTGATGAATTCACCCCCAGCCGAGGACGTGTCAAAGGCACCACAGACAAAACCGCCCGTCTTAACGCTGTTGCCGACTTCTTCCATAGCGGCAAAGTGTGGGCACCAGACACACGATGGGCAAGAGAAGTGATTGAGGAGGTCGCAGCCTTCCCTGTGGGAGAGCATGACGACTATGTTGATACGGTGTCCCAAGCGCTACTGCGCTATCGCCAAGGCGGCTTCATCAGTCTGCCAAGCGACTACGAGGATGAACCGACATTTTTTAAACGCAAGTCACACGCATACTATTAAGGACGCACCATGTCGATAGATAAAGCCCTGTACGCTGCCCCCTTGGGCATGCCAGCCGACGCAGAAGAAGATGGCATAGAGATTGAGATTGAAGACCCAGAGGCCGTGCGTATTAAAGCTGGCGACATGGAAATTGAAATTGAACCGGGCGAAGAAGAGGAAGAAGACTTTAACGCCAACCTTGCAGAAGAGATTGATGAGAGCGAGTTGCAGTCGCTTGTCGGCGAAATTTTGGATGACGTGCGTAACGACTTGGCTTCACGCAAGGATTGGGAAGATACCTATAAAGAAGGCTTGACGCTGTTAGGTTTGAAATACGAAGAACGTACTGAACCGTGGTCAGGCGCGTGCGGCGTGTTTCACCCTATGATTACTGAAGCTGTTGTTCGTTTTCAATCAGAAACAATTACAGAAACATTCCCAGCTAAAGGACCAACCAAGGCCAAGATTTTAGGTAAAGAAACACCTGAGAAGAAAGAGATTGCAGAGCGTGTGCAAGAGGACATGAACTACGAATTGACTGAGGTCATGAAAGAGTTTCGTCCTGAACATGAACGCATGCTGTTCTCTTTACCTGCCATCGGCTCCGCGTTTAAAAAAGTGTATGTAGACCCCACACTAGATCGTCAAACATCGGTCTACGTATCAGCAGAAGACATCATCCTGCCTTACGGCACGACAGAACTACAAACATGCCAGCGTCTAACACATCGCATGCGCAAGAACGAGAATGACGTTTTAAAATTGCAAAAAGCTGGGTTTTATCGCGACCTTGATTTAGGGGAGCCGCCTAAAGTAACCAACGAAACACAACAGAAGAAAGACAAAGAGTCAGGCATGTCAGCGGCGTTTGATGACCGCTACGAGCTGTATGAAGTGCATGTTGACTTAGATTTGCCCGGCTATGAAGATGTTGATGAAGACGGTGAACCTACCGGCATAGCGTTGCCATACGTGGTGACAATACTTAAAGGTTCCGACGACATATTATCTATTCGTCGCAACTGGTTAGAAGACGATGATCTCAAACTAAAGAGGCAACATTTTGTTCACTACCAATATATTCCCGGCTTTGGTCCCTACGGCTTCGGGCTGTTTCATCTCATCGGTGGTTACGCCAAGTCAGCCACCAGCCTTATGCGACAACTCGTGGATGCGGGAACTCTCAGCAATCTCCCCGGAGGACTTAAATCGCGAGGACTTCGGATTAAAGGCGATGACACACCAATCGCTCCGGGCGAATGGCGAGACGTAGATACAGGTTCAGGAGCTATCCGTGACAACATATTGCCGCTACCTTACAAAGAACCATCGGCTACTCTATTCCAACTCCTTGGTACTATCGTTGAGGAAGGCCGACGTTTCGCAGCAACTGCCGACATCCAAGTGTCCGATATGTCGGCTAATACTCCGGTGGGAACAACTCTTGCCATACTTGAACGAACGCTCAAGGTTATGTCTGCCGTTCAAGCCCGAGTCCACTACGCCCTCAAACAAGAACTCCAACTCCTAGCAGCAATTATTCGTGACTACTCGCCTGAAGATTACGAGTACGAGCCTACATCTGGCAACAGACGCGCTAAAAAATCTGACTACGAAGACATAGAGATCATTCCTGTCTCTGACCCTAATGCTGCAACGATGTCGCAGCGGGTTGTTCAGTATCAAGCGGTGTTGCAACTAGCGCAGACTGCGCCACAGATATACGACATGCCTGTGCTGCATCGTCAGATGTTGGACGTACTAGGCATAAAAAACGCCAATAAGTTGGTGCCGATGGAGGACGATCGTACGCCACAAGACCCAATAACAGAAAACATGAACGTGCTGAAGTTAAAGCCTGTGAAAGCGTTTATGTACCAAGACCACGAAGCACACATCAAAGTACACATGGCTGCTGTGCAAGACCCGTTGATTCAACAGATGATGGGACAAAACCCACAAGCGCCGATGATTCAACAGGCGATGATGGCGCACATTGCAGAACACTTAGGCTTTGCATATCGCAACAAGATACAAGAAGCGTTGGGCGCTGATTTACCAATGCCTGACGATAAGTTAGACCCTGCTGTAGAAGTACAGCTATCACGGCTTATTGCACAAGCCGCACCTATCGTTCTACAAAACAGCCAAGGCCAAGTTGCACAACAAGCCGCCGCTGCACAAGCGCAACAAAACCAACAAGACCCGGTTCTTCAAATGCAGATGCAAGAGCTTCAACTCAAGATACAAGAGCTTGAGCTTAAGAAAGCAAAAATTGCAGCAGACGCTGCTGCACAAGCAGACAAACTTGAGCTTGAAAGAGAAAAAGTTTCTGCGCAGTTTGAGTTGGAAGGTATGAAGTTGGGTATGAAATCTCAATTCGACCAAGCAAAGGCTGCGTCTTCTAACGAAATTGAAGGTGTTCGCATGGGGACGGACATTGCAAAAACTAAAGCTGACATGGAGTTTCGTCGGCAAGAGCTAAACAAACCCCAACCTAAGTCAAAAGGAACTAAATGACAACCCTACAGGAGTACACGTCGTTTGTTGACATCCTGCGCAGAAAAATTCGGGACGATATGAACAACTACGCTGATGATGTAGCAGGCGGTGCCTGTGCTGATTTTGCTGCTTATACAAAGCTTTGCGGTGTAATTCAAGGTCTAGCTATCGCAGAGCGCCATTTACTTGACCTTGCTGAGAAAGCCACAAAGGATGATTTCGATGAGTGATTTAATGCTCCCGCAGTATTTGAAAGACTTGATTAAACAAGAAAAAGATTTAACAGGCGAAACAATTGATTCGCCCGGCGATGAAGATAAAGCACGTCAATTACCAAAACCTACTGGGCACAAAATTTTGTGCGCAATTCCACCAGCAGGAGATACGTTTGATGATTCGTTTATTGCTAAAGCAAGTCTGTCACAGCGCATTGAAGAACAAACTACAACGGTGTTATTTGTTGTAGCGTTGGGGCCTGATGCGTACAAAGACACAGATAGATTCCCAAGCGGTCCTTGGTGTAAAGAAGGTGATTTTGTTTTGGTTCGTGCTTACAGCGGTACTCGATTCCAAATTCACGGACGCGATTTCCGTATAATTTTTGACGATCAAGTTGATGGCACGGTAGAAGACCCACGCGGTTACGCACGCGCAGCATAAGGAGAAACACATGGCTACCGAAGAGTACATGACGGAACTAAGCATTCCGGGCAAGGGCGGGGATAATGACCTGCCAGAAATACGGATGGAAGACGATGATATTGATATCAGCACCGAGTCCGATGTCGAGATCGAAATTGAAGACGATACTCCCGAACAAGACCGAGGCAGAAAACCTCTGGAGCGCGAAGTAACTGACCCTTCTGATGATGAGATTGAGCAGTACAGCGACAAGGTTCAAAAGCGCATCAAAGAGTTGGCTCATGCTCGGCACGATGAACGCCGTGCTAAAGAGACAGCCCTGCGTGAGCGCGAGGAAGCTATTCGGGTAGCCCAGCAGCTTGTAAACGAAAACAAGCAATTGCGCGGGTACGTTAATTCTGGTGAACAGACCTTTGCTGAAGTATTGAAGTCAAAAGCAGAGGCCGATCTGGAGATGGCTCGGAAACAATACAAAGAGGCGGCTGAGTCTTACGATACTGATGCAATGTTGGCGGCGCAAGAAAACTTGCAAGATGCCAAAATCAGGTTGGACAAAGCAAATAATTTTAGGCCAACCTCTTTACAAGTCGATCAGGAACAGGTATATAGTCAACCATCGCCTCAACCAGAGGTGCGCCCCGACGATAAGACCTTGCGCTGGCAAGCTAAAAACCAGTGGTTCGGAGCGCCCGGTTACGAGGAAGTCACCGCGATGGCTCTTGCTGCACATCAGCGGCTAACTGCGGAAAACGGCGCTGACTACGCCCGGACAGACGAATACTACGAGAGAATCGACTCTCGCCTCAGAGAAAAGTTCCCCGAGATTTTTGGGGAGCCTGCAAAGCCGCAAGGCGCATCCACTTCAAAAAGACCAGCCGCGACAGTTGTCGCATCCGCTGCGCGTTCTACTGCAACCAAAAAAGTTAAGTTGACAAGATCGCAAGAAGTAATTGCCGCTAAACTTGGCTTAACTACTAAGCAGTATGCCGTTGAACTTATGAAAATGGAGGGCCGAAATGGCTACTAACCGCACATCCCGTGAATTTGAAACACGCGAAGAATCAACTCGTGACGACTATAAACCGCCGAGCGTACTGCCAGACCCAATTCCTGACCCGGACTTTAAGTTCCGTTGGATTGCGACTCACGTTTTTGGTCAAGCTATCCCATCTCATGTGTCATTACAAATTCGTGAGGGTTGGGAGCCTGTAAGGGCAGTAGATCACCCAGAATTAAAGCTAAACGCTAACGAAAACGGCGAAGTGCAAATGGGCGGTTTATTACTTTGCAAGATGCCAAAAAAGAAAGTTGAAGCTCGTAATGATTATTACCAACGTCAGGCAGAAGGCTGGATGCAGTCGGTTGATAACAACCTTATGCGTCAAAGCGACCCAAGGATGCCTCTGTTCAATGAACGGAAATCCGCGACAAGTTTTGGCAAGGGTATTAAGTAATTTTCTAACTTTGGAGTTTAACTATGGCATATCCTACAGTTGACAAGCCGTATGGCTTTCAACCGGTCAATTTGATCGGTGGTCAGGTGTACGCCGGTTCCACTCGTTTGATGAGAATTGTTAGTGGCTACGCTACTGGCATTTTTTATGGCGACGTGGTTAAGATGGCTTCTGATGGCACCATCCAAAAAGATGTTGGCACCAGCACGGCTACTCCGGTGGGCATCTTCGTTGGTTGTACTTACACTAACCCTACCAATAGCCAGAAGACATTCTCGCAGTTTTATCCGGCAAATACCGCAGCTTCGGACATCCAAGCTTACGTAGTTGATGACCCTGATATTTTGTTTAAAGTAGCTACTTGTTCAAACACAACTGTTGTGTTTGTAAGTTCGCAAGTTGTAGGCGAAAACGCTGTCATTAGCCAAAATACTGGCTCAAACAATACTGGCGATTCGGCTAACGGTATTTACGGTGCTAACACCGCAACTACCGCGTCGTTCCCTGTCCGTATTGTTGACATCGTGCCTGATACTTCGAACGGTTCAAATGGCTTCTGCGAACTGATTTGTAAGTTCAACGCACCGTTCATGGTTTCTACGTTTACTAGCCCCGGTAATACTGTGGCTACTGTGGTTACCGGCGGTCATGCGTATCTCAACCCAACCGGCGTATAAGGAGCATAAACCATGGCTATTTCACGCGCTCAATTGCTTAAAGAGCTGCTGCCCGGCCTGAACGCTCTGTTCGGTCTGGAGTACGCACGCTACGGCGAAGAACACAAAGAACTCTACGAAACAGAGACCTCCGAGCGTTCGTTTGAAGAAGAAACCAAGCTGTCAGGCTTTACTGCTGCACCTGTCAAAAACGAAGGTAGTGCAATTCGTTACGACAATGCGCAAGAAGCGTGGACTGCTCGCTATAACCACGAAACCATCGCTCAGGGCTTCTCCCTGACCGAAGAGGCAATTGAAGATAACTTGTACGACTCTTTGTCGGCTCGTTACACGAAAGCTCTCGCACGTTCGATGGCTTATACCAAGCAAGTTAAAGCAGCAGCGGTTATTAACAACGGTTTCTCTAACTCCGCTCAGTACTACGGCGGTGATGGCGTACCTTTGTTCTCAACTGCACACCCGTTAGTATCTGGCGGCACTAACAGCAACACGCCGTCTACTCAGGCCGACTTGAACGAGACTTCCTTGGAAGCCGCCGTTATTCAAATCGCTGCTTGGACTGACGAACGTGGCCTGTTGATTGCTGCTAAACCACGTAAATTAATCATCCCATCGGCTCTGCAATTTGTTGCGACCCGTTTGTTGGAAACCAGCCTGCGTGTTGGTACTACCGACAACGACATCAACGCGTTGAAGAACAATGGTTCGATTCCAGAAGGCTATACGATTAATCACTTCTTGACCGACACAAACGGCTGGTATTTAACTACCGACGTTCCAAACGGCATGAAGCACTTTATTCGTGTGCCAATGTCTACTGGTATGGACGGTGATTTTGATACTGGTAACGTACGTTACAAGGCTCGTGAGCGTTACTCGTTTGGCTGGTCTGACCCGCTAGGCATGTTCGGTTCGCAAGGTGCGTAATTGAGTGAGGGGGGCTTTCGCCCCCCTTTCTTGTATGGTATAAAAGAACTATTCCGGGGTATCCGGTTTGGCAGACAGTCCCGGCTGACTTTCATGCAGACTGCCAACACCTAACTCGCATGAAGAGGACAATTTATTATGGGAATTTCTACTACCCAAGCTATTTGGCGTTCAGGCGGCGATACCTCTGATCGTTCAGCTTATTGCGGCTCAATGGTTATGGCTGCAACTTTTTACACAGCTAACGTAGTAACACTATCTAACGCTGTTGTAGCTTCTAGCCAAACTGCCGTACTTGTTCTGCCTGCTAACGCAGTTGTTACGTCGGTAATGATTACTAACCCTTCTACTGCTGGCTCCATTAACGTCGGCTACGTATTGCTTGATGGTTCGGCTTCTAACACCAGCTATTTGGTACAGACCGCAACAGCAACTTCGCCAATCACAATTACTCCAGGTTCAACAGGTAACGGCGCTGGTTTGGGCACAGTCATGTCTGCTACTAAAGAAGCGATTATCACAGTTAGCAGTTCAAGCAGCGCTACTGGCGACGTAGGCGGCACCATTCAGTACTACGTGGCTGACTATTTGTTCGGTCAACAGAACGTCTAATAGGGGGCCATTATGGCTATGCAAACAGACGTTAAATCATCACATTTAAATAGTTCGGGCGTAGTCTTTGAGGGACGCGCTCGAATTAAAGGTATGGTGATGTGCGCTAATGCAAGTGTAATTGGAACAGTTATTTTAAAAGACGGGACTACTAGTGTATTGGAAGTAGACATCCCTTCTAACTCCAACCCTAACTCGTTTAATGTAGTTGTTCCGGGCGAAGGTGTTTTGTGTACAGCAAACGTCTTTGCAACTATGACTAATCTTGCAAGCATTACTGTTTTTTATGGCTAAAACACAGGCATGGACTCGCAAAGAAGGCAAGAACCCGAAGGGCGGATTGAACGCCAAAGGGCGTGCCTCCTACAACAAAGCAAACCCGGGGAAGCCGGGTTTAAAAGCCCCGCAACCAGAGGGCGGTTCCCGCAAGGACTCCTTCTGTGCGCGTATGACCGGCATGAAGAAAAAGCTGACTTCGTCCAAAACCGCGAACGACCCGAACAGTCGGATTAATAAATCTTTAAGAGCGTGGAAGTGCTGACATGGTTGACGACATACAAACTGCCAGAGAACTTGCAACGCACGCAAATGACATAGCTCATTTGCAAGATGATATGGATGCAATGAAAGAAGATATTAAAGCCATTCGTAAATCGTTGGAAGACATAGACAAAACGCTGTCTGAAGCTAGAGGCGGCTGGAAAGTATTGATGATGGCAGGAGGCGCTATAAGCGCTATTACCGCTGTTGTTGGTTTTTTTACAGGAAGGATGACCCCCTAATGAAACGTAAAGTTAAAAAATTTGCTGGCGACGGAGAAAGCATTGTTAAAGACTTTGCAAGCACAGGGCCTGATGTTGAAGAAATGAAATCGGCGGGTAAAGGTATTTTTTCTGGTAAAGCGGCCCCAGATGAAAGCGATACTTATGCTCCAAAAACTAGAAAATTTACTACAGTTAGCCCAAACAAACCAAAGCCTCGTCCAGATGCATCAAAGGTAAGTGCTGAACAATCAGCTAGAAATTATGCAAAACTTGAAGCTGAAGAAAAAAATTTTCAACCAGCTTCTTCCGTAATGAAACGCGGACAAGCTGGTTCGTCTGATTCAAGCCGGAACCCTTCTTTAGATCGTTTGATGTCTGACAGAGAAGCTACTGCTTCACGCGAAGCGCGTAGACGTTCTGCGATGGTAGACAAAGCTAATGCTGGAGTTCCAGAAAGCGGTACTAGGGCTGATGCGGTTTCAAAACAATTTAGCGATGCGTCGGATAAACGTAAATCTGAAGCACAGGACGAACGAAAATTAAATAGAAGGCGTTCGGAATTAGGGGACGCAGTGATGGGCAAAATAAACCAAGTAGGGCAGTTTGCTCTGGACAAAATATCAGGTAAGAAAAAAGGCGGTTCGGTAAAGTCAGCGTCAGCCCGTGCAGATGGTTGCGCTATTAGGGGCAAGACTCGTGCCTAGCGTTAGTGCAAAGCAGGAAAGGTTTATGCAGGCGGTAGCTCACAACCCTGCGTTTGCCAAAAAGGCCGGTGTGCCGCAGAGTGTGGGTAAGGAATTTACTAAATCAGGAGGCGGTATGGCTACGAAAATGAACGCAGGTTTTATGGCAATGATAAAGAAAAAATCAGGTGACAAGCCAGCTAAAAAAATGGCTATGGGTGGTTACGCTGATGGCGGCAAAATGGCTATGAAAAAAATGGCTAATGGCGGCATGACATCAATGGGTGCAGTTAAAACTGCAGCTCCTAGTAAAGACGGTGTTGCTATGAAAGGCAAAACCAAAGGCAAGCAAATTGTCATGGCTGGTAACAAAAAGATGCGCAAAGGTGGACGGACCTGCTAATGAGAGCCTCACGCGGCATGGGTGCTATCAACCCTTCCAAGATGCCCGGCGCTAAGAAAAAAGCGCGTCGGGATGACACCGACTTTACGC
>Ga0181355_1000804_pt1 | contig 13626 bp, 24 predicted proteins | sample Fa13VDMM15DN_FD_130099 | JGI IMG/M metagenome (GOLD analysis project Ga0181355, IMG submission 130099) | Freshwater viral communities from Lake Michigan, USA - Fa13.VD.MM15.D.N | ecosystem: Environmental > Aquatic > Freshwater > Lake | place: USA: Michigan | collected 2013-09-23 | reverse complement strand
TTGCAAGGTGAATTAGGTCAAGATTGGGTGGTATGCACCAACATCAAGTCAGCTCGCTTTGGCAAGCTCACCTTTGAACATCAAGCAGGGGCAAGTTGTTATGAACCAAGTGCAGAGATGCAGTCATTAAACAGTTGATTAACATGCGCCATCATATACAATATAGGTATGGGCATGTTTGATGACATTCATGTGGAAAAGCTGAAGGTTTCAGCTCCTAAAGCCATCATGCAATTTCTGCAGCAACATGGTGCAGCAATACCCAATGAGTTTCAAACCAAAGACTTGGACTGCATCATGGCACATTACATCATCCAAGCCAATGGTCAGATGATGGTGGAGGAATATGTACCCACAGGCAAAACTGAGCCATATGTGCCAATCTCCATGACTGACAACAGATCATTTTTGGAGCGTGCATATTACAATCGATTGTTTCCTCGCAGCAAAACACCCATGCGCAAAAAAGTTTTGAAGAAGGTTTTAAAGAAAGTAAATTTTACCAAAACATTTGTCATGTATGGCGGTGAACAGGTGGCCGGTCGTTATCTGAGCATTGAATACACAGTCACTGTGGTCAAGGGCAAAGTCAAATCCATTGTGTACTTGAAGCATGATTTGGAATCAGAAAAAGATGCAAAAACCCGTAATGCGCAGAGTGCACAATTCACTTTGAAAATGGATCAAAGCTTTGCTGCACACAGACTGCTCAGAAGTCGTTGGTACTACCCATTGCTAAAAGAAATCATGAATCCTGCCATATTCTTCACAAGACTGCTAGTTCAAAAAATTTGTGGCAAAGTAATACATCATTCTAGCCATTGGCACGGCGTCTAATATGGCCCACACACTCAAGATAGAGCAGAACGAAACAACAGGAGAATGCTTTATTCTCTTGCCTGAAGATCTATTGGAACAAATGGACTGGACAGAAGGTGATAATATTAAGTGGATTGACAACAGAGATGGTTCCTTTACTCTCAAGAAGTATGAAGAGTGAACAAGAAATAGAATTACAGATCAAAAGAATCATGGGCAAGTGGTATGATGAGCCTGTGTTCTCCAAAAATAAGTGCATTGAGGCTGTTTATCTGTTTTTCTGGAAATGGTATTACAGGTTCACTTCCCGTTACTATGGTAACTGTAAATATTTCATGCAACGTTTATTCAGGGGTTATGATGATCTGGACACATGGAATGCTGCATGGTACATAGCCAGAAGAGCAATTCCTGTGCTCAAGGCCATGAGAAACAGATTCCATGGTACTAGCATCAAATGGCACAGAGAGGATAGGTTGGGTAATTTGGAGATACTCACAGTGGATGAAGTGTATGCAGGATCAAAGGAACCTGGGTATGAAGGTCCAAATGCATTCACAGAAGATGAATGGAGAGCCATTCTGGATGATATCATATTTGCATTTCAATGGCAAATAGACCTTGACACATATCATGATACCAGAGATGAGCAAGATTTTAAAGCTGGAGAGAAGAGACAGAAGAGAGGCCTTCAATTGTTCAGTCTTTACTATAAAAATCTTTGGGATTGATTTGCTTGCACAATTCCTGCATACTACAATAATGATCATTCAATTTGGAAAAGGCGATCAGAGTGCTTATGGCACATGGGCCAATGATTCAAAAATGTTTATCAGCAGGCCATACTTCAAGATAGTTTTGAATAATGGTCTGGGCATTTACATATTAAACGCTATTAAATTCAGTCTACTCCCTGCATTTTATGGAACATTTGCAAAATCATATTGGGAGTTTGGATTTCGTTTTGTAGGAGTTAATTTTGAAGTGATGTGGAACAAAGCTTTTTCCAAATGAGCGTCATTGAATATCAGCTGCTGCCGGTCAAACCCAAATACTATTCAATGCGCAAGCGTCAACGCATGCTTGATGAAACCACGTGGCGAGAGAATCCTTTGAAAAACCAATGGGTATACAAAGATTACAAATGCTATTACATCATTATAACTGAGCATATCAAAGGAACATTTACTGCGACATGTTCTGGTGCTATAGTAGGCAAATACAAAACACTGGATGAAGCCAAGAGTGAATGCTTCAAGTTTTGTGATAATATATTAAAATGAGTGTATCTACTATCTTAATTTGTGTTGCGGTGATTGTGTATGTGGTTTATTTGGCTGAACGGTTTCGCTCCAAATAATCATTGCCCCTGCGGACCAGGTCTGCTCTTTGCAAACGCTGTCTGCGTGCAAGCACCGTGACATAAGTTGCAACAGAAATTGGAAAGAATATTCTTAAAAAAAACTGCAAATGATCTTGTGCTGTTAGCTCAGCAAAATATGTTGTGTACAATTCTTGCATACCCAACAAAGTCCAACACATTGCTGGCGCAAAGAAACACCAGAACACAAGATTGTATGTTTTGCTTAAGTGTGTCTTTATCTTCTGCAGCATTTAATTACTTAGGCAGTAATTAAACCTTTGTACCATTCTATAGTTTCTTTTAATCCTTGTTCAAAAGTAATCTTTGGTTCCCATTTCAATTCAAATCGTATCTTGGTACTGTCAATGGCATAGATAAAATCATGACCCTTTCTATCCTCCACATGCTCTATCAGATCTTCACTTCTCTCCACTGTGTGCAGCACCTTCTTGACCAGGTCAATGTTCTTACTCAAATCACTTGTACCCACATTGTATGTTTCACCAGCTTTGCCTTGTTGAAGCACTGTTAAAATTGCACTGCAATGGTCTTTGGCATGAATCCATTCTCTCACATTTGTACCTTTGCCATAAACAGGTACAGGCAGATTGCCTAGGGCATTCAATATGGTTTTAGGCAACAGCTTCTCTTTGTGTTGATAAGGCCCATAGTTATTGCAGCAACGAGTGATGCATGTGTTCAATTTGAATGTTTTGAAGTAACTCTGCACAAGCAAATCTGCAGAAGCTTTGGAAGCTGAATAAACAGAGCTGGGTTCCAGATTGTGCGTTTCTGCAAAATGCGCTTCATCTATGTCATGCAGTTGACCATACACTTCATCTGTGCTCACTTGCACAAATTTCTCTGCATCATATTTTCTGGCACATTCCAACAAGTTAAAAGTGCCAGTTATGTTTGTTGTCACAAAGGGGACAGGCCCTGTGATGCTGTTATCCACATGAGATTCAGCAGCAATATTAACAACAAATTGTGGTTTATGCTTGGAGAAAACTTCTTCTACAGCCTTCTTGTTTGCAATGTCTTTCTTGAGAAACTTTATTCTTCTTCTGTACTGTCTCTTGTTCTTGAGAAAACTCTTGATATGTTCTTTTTGAGAAGCGTATGTTTCACAGTCCACATTGATAATGCTGTAATCTGTTTCTTCCAACAGATGTATTAAGAAGTGAGTGCCTATGAAGCCGTAGCCACCAGTGACCAGTAATTTAGCCATAACTTATATTATACTATTTTAAAAAGAATTCAATTAAAATCCAAGGCCGGATACACTAGCTGTTCTCAAGGCAAATTGATCAAAAACAAAATAAGCAGTCAACTGAGGCACTGAACTCATGTCACTGTATTCAATCTGGGTGGAGGTCACAGCAGGCCATTTGGTGCTGTTAATTTTGGTGAGGTTCACAAAAGACTGCATGAAGCGAGTCTGAAAGGTGTCTACATAAGTGGTGGTTGTGGCCATGTAATTATTTATGGTTTACGGGCTTGATTCAGAAGAAGAATTATGGATTTTTCGCTTGAGCTTCAGTATATTTTTCTGCAAAGTTCGTTGTTTGAATTGTTTTCTGCCAAGCAGATCACTGATTCTTTTGGGTAAGTCTTTCAACATGACATTGTTGCCTAATCCTGTGACTTTTCTTATGCCATCCAAAATATGCAGCAAATAGACACGATCATCCAAAACATTGTGCTTGTTTTCCATTTTACAACACTTATACTCAACATAAGCAGTATCCATATGAATATTACTATTATTAATGGTTCCTTGGGTGGGCGCACAGGAAATACCAATAATCTTATGCAGAAGGTTAGGCGCATCATCTTGAAGAAGGATCCAGGAACTAAAGTTCGTATTATACACCTGTCTCCCACTTTTGATTGGATCAAGGTGCGCAGGGCCATCAAAGCTTCAGATGCCTTGATATTTTGCACTGGAACTTATTGGGATTCTTGGGGTTCACCCATGCAACTGTTGTTTGAGAAGATGACACAAATTGAAGGCAAGAAACATTTGTTGGGCAAGCCTGCAGGAGCCATAGTGACCATGCATTCTGTGGGGGGCAAGGAAGTGTGTTCCAGAATTTTAGGCAACTTGGTGGGCCTGGGTTGCATGATTCCACCATTCACTGGCTTTGCTTATGCATATTCAGACCATGTGGCTCACAAATCCAGGGTGTCTGGCAAGAAGCTATTGGATGATGTGTGGCACATTGATGATCTGGAAGCATTCATGCACAACATATTTGAAGCACATGCAGGCACTAAGAACTGGAAGGTGTGGGATTATCTGGACACCCAAGCTTTAGATCCATCTTACGTCTGGTTAAAATAACAATTAGATTTTAATTGAGATTTCTGGATACCCAGATCTCAAAGCCAACACCCAATAAAGCTATCTTCAAACAATAACCATATTCATATTTGCTCAAGACTAATGCAGAATTAAAAACTAAACCAAAATCCAAATCGCCATAGTAAGAATCTCTCCTAATAATAATTTCAGGAACAGTAACAGTAAATGACCCTTTGTATGGAAACTTGGTGTTAAAAAATATTAATTCAGGCCCAATCTTCATTTCAATGCACCAATTTGTCTGAAAGGCACAGGCTTGCCAGTATCATCACAAACTGTGACACTGTTGATATGACCAGTCATGTAATTGCCATGACCCTCCCTGGACCCATGATACCAGCAGGGTGTTACCAGCTCTTCACCCACATACCTTTTTCTGGGTATGGAGGTTTTAGATCCAATTCTTGTTCCAACTTTTGTGGATGCTGTTCCCATATGAGTTTATTTAAGATTCAACTCTTCAAAATCACCTTGTTTATTTGTATAAAGTATTTTTTTAAAGTTTAGTGTTTGCAGAAAACTAGTGCATCCATTGCATGGCATGCTGGAGTCAATTTCATTCTTTCTGTTCACTCTGGTATTGACCATGACCAACCCATCATGATGCTCTGTGCCAAGCTTTATAATAGCACTCAACTCAGAATGTGTCCCAACCAAATCATGAATGGGAACATTCTTTTTATTGACAAAGTTATGCTTCAAGTTGATGGGATGGGTTTTGGGTGTGTTGAAGCCAACAGCTAAGATCTTCTTCTTATGCAGAATAAAGGAGAAATGTCTGCATCTTTGATCTGAGGGATGCTTAGGCGCCATGGCCAATGAAAGCTCTTTGAGCTTTTTATACTTCATTGCTCAAGAATGCATAGAAGTAATCGTAATTCTTTGCAAGCAACATTTCTATGGGGGGTCTGTCCCGGAAAGACTTGTGAGGCAAAGACAACCAAGCATCTGTCTCTTCTTTTAAAACTGCCTTGATCTTGTTATAGATGGTAGTTTGTTCTGGATTGAGATTGTAGTTCATGTAGGTGTGTGGCAACAGTCATTAACAGGCCAATGAGCACAAGCAGGGCAAAGGTGGCACTATAAAGTACCACATACAAAGGCACTAAAATGATCTGCAGGAATGACAGATGCTGTTTGAGCTCCAAGAGAAATTCACTTGCAGAAAACATCAAGCACTTTTCTCTTATTTGATCTATCATATGGCCTCAAGGATACTTGTAGATTTTCTTGCCTTTTTTCGCTGCATAGGGACGTATCTCTTGATCTTTTGCAGACCAGGTGATGGTATCAAAATTGTTATCAAACAATTTCTTCTTGATGGGACGGGGTCTTGAGCCTTTGCCAGCCATACAATTATTGATGTCTCTTTCTCATGAATTCAACACTTATTATATACTACATATCAGAAAGTGAAAGAGAGAAAAGGGTACAATTCAAAAGATTTGCACATGTCAATCATTCGCATGGCCATGAGTTGTTGATAATGCTCAAGAAATTCATCTGTAACTGTATCTCTATCATAATCCACAGCAAATAAAATATCTAAAGGATTATTAGACTCTTTGGGCTGTTCTATGCTCAGAGCCCACCGTGGATACTGTCCCATGGAGAAATACAAATTAACATCTTTGAATCTTGCTTGCAATTCTTTGGAGCTTAGAATAGGAAGTTGGTCTAACAACAATTCTCTTACAGATTGCTTGTGTGCTTGCACTTCATTATTTAAGAGCCTTTTCCTCTGCCACCAGTGCTTCATCCACATCTGAGATGTGATCAGTGTACACTCTGGTGGCAATAATCAATTTACCAGAACCATGATTGCCAAAATAAACACCTTTGTTTCTCCTGGTGTTGCTGTTCTTGACACTGGTCCAAGAAGTCTCAGGGACACCTAACATTTGCAAAGCTTCAACTCTTGAACCGGGCAATTCCTCTCCAGATACTGAACAATAATAGATTTTTGACATGGTTATAGTGTAATGGAAATCTTGATTAACTCAAGCTTATTTTCTGTGCTGTTTGTTTAATCAATAAAAAAAGCCCTGCAGGTATTAGCTGCAGGGCTTTTAAGATCACCTAATTTCGAAATTAGGCGACGTTCAACATGCCAGCGCGATTGACGGCACGAGTGAAGTCGCGAGCGTCGGTGCGACGGATGCTACGAGCATGCTGGTTAGCCTGCTCGAGAACCTTGACGCGCTTAACGGTAAACTTACCGCCACGGCTGCGTTCGATCTTGGCAAAGAATGTCTTTGCACGGAGATCTTTATTGGAATAATCGATCATTTTGTTTGTTCCTCCTTTCCTCATATATTTTTAATAATAGAATATATTAATTAGAGATCCAGTGATTTCTTTTCAGTCATGATTTCCAAAAAGTTATCCTCTGTTACTTCTATGAAGAGCTTGTCACCCATAACTTGATATATCTGATCCAGTTCCCACCCTTCATCCAAGCAATATTTCACCTTGCTATCATCCAAAATAAAAAACATCACATCTATGGTCTTATCCTGTATCACATTGCCATAAGCGCCCAAAGTGCCTTCATCATTGATGGCAATGAAGAACTCTCCTTTATAATTTGGAAGTTCAGATTCAATAAGAACATCTCTGTTGTTAAGATTAGCTAGCCTCTCTATCTTATGAGCTATTTCTGTCAAGTCTCTCACCTCCATAGTATAATGGAATGCGAATCCATATCAAGAAAAACATTGAACTTTTTTTTAGTTCATATATCATCAGATTAATGAGTTCAGAAAAAGTTAAATGCATTGTATCAGGAATTGAGAAGCGTTTTTCTAGCAAATCTCTGGAAAAGAAGTTTGCTAAATTTGGAACCATTGAAGTGTTTAGAAAGTTTTATGTGAGCAATGAAGCCAAGAAGCTTCTCAAGCAAGGTGTTTCTGTGGATGATGTGAGAAGGCAGTTGCAAACACCTGACAGCTTTGCCAAGCCTGATCTGGAAGTGCTGTTCAAATTGAAGCTCATCAAGAACCGCAAAAGAAAAGCAGAACTCTCTGCAGATGAGCGCAAGCAGAAAGAACAGCAGTCCATACAGATTGAAAAAAATTATTATGATTTTCAAGAAAAGTTAACTTCATGCAGCAAGACATACATTGAATGGGCTACCGGAGGCAAAGATGGTTGTCAGGTGCCCAATGGTGGCACTTGCATACGCCCAGACATCTATTTTGATAATGAGTTTAATAAAGAGGGTAGGTGTTCACCTTGTGCTTACAAAGAGCATTGCTTGTGTACCAACAAGCAGGTTAGCTGATATCAGAACAAAATTTTACTTTTTTATAAAAAATATTTGTAAACATCTCATCTGATACAAATTCAGTTTTTTGGAACTCGTATGATGGAGAGAATTGGCTTGTCTCTAGATTATACCCATAACAAGGTTTATTAGCTTTCTTAGCAGTTGTAATTTCAAAAAATACACCAGTGCCTATGTAATAGTTTTCCAGGGTGAAGAAGACAAGCTTATTGCAGCGTGAAACCATGTGCGGCAAGTCTTCACTGAAGTGGCCTGTTAGTAAACTATCTGCGCAATCTAGCTTTTTCACTAAATCTGCTCTTGAGTACTGGCTATATGGTAGCAAATAATCTTCATTTGGAAAATATTTTTGTACTGCATCCAGAACAAATTTTCTATAATTTAAATTATCTTCAGTTAAAAATTTATAATTTAAGAAATTGTATGCCAAAAAGATCATTAAATTAATATTGAGCTGGGTGTATGTGCTTTAGTCCATTTATCATGATACTCTATATACTTCTTAAGCTCTGGAATTTCACTACTATATTCTATTTTTTTTATTAAATTGCATACTGAATATTCTTTAGATAATAAATATTTGAATATCAAAGATTTTAAAAGCTCAAAACTCTCTTCTATTTGTTTATTTGTTTTATCGGTACTATAGAAAACTGTTGTAAAGTCATATTTTGTGGGAACAACAGATTCACTTATATTGAATTCTGTTAATTTATGCAATTCTAAATTATCTAAAATTGTTTCATAAGAGTTGTCAAAAACACTGTAGTTTTTAAGCTTGGGGGTAAGTCTTACTAGATAATTAGTTAAAGCCTCTGGCTCATCTAAACCTATTTCATAGCCTATTTGTAATCCTCTATCATTCAACAAGTCTTTTAATAATTTTACTGTTGAATCCCTGGTGTTTTTATCTTCTAAATCTCTTATTTTATCTGATAAAATAACTCTTAATCCATTTTTTGTTTTGTATATGCATCCAGTTAAGCTTTGTTCCTTGAAGATATTCTCAAGATAAGATATTACAGCATCATAACCTTCTTGATAATAGATTTTCTCTGACTGATTGTGAAAGAGATATATGCGCAAATCATAACTTGGGTCAAGATTCAGTACATCTGGTGAACAAATAATTGAAGAAATATTTTCTAATATTTTAATAGTTTCATCGTCTATATGAAAAATTATACGGTCCGCAAGCACTTCTTTTGCAAAGTTAATTTCCTTGAGCAACAAGTCAGGAACTGCAAATGCATTTATATCATCACGGGTAGTATAATTAACTGTTCCAACAAAAAACTTAAATGTATTTATATAGCTTAAAGCTTGTTCATCTCCATGTATTTCAAAATATTTTTGATATAAACTAATTTTAAAAGGCCCATTTCTTATGAATATGAATTTCTTAGAACCACTTTCCAATAACTGAGCATTAAAAACAGTCTGTGACGCCAAATCAATGTCTGAAACCAGTGCATACGGTTGATAGCTGGTGATAAAGCCTCTCTGAGGAGCCATGTTTGAAAAATTTGTTCTAAGCAGCCTGGTTAAATTCATTGCATGGGTAGCACATCAATGGCGGATAATGATGGGCCTTCTATGGTATTGAAGCGGTTTAATTTATTTTGCAACAAACTAATGTTGGTTGTTAGTACATAGCCTGCACATAATTCAGGATAAGCAATTACACACGCTGTTTTGTGGCAGCAGGCAGTGGGAGGTATAGGCACACAGGTATAGCACATGACACCAACACAACTAGGGTCAATCAACCCTACAGTAGTTGCAGTTTCCCCTGGTGCACAAAGAGGTGGTGTTGTGAAGAATCCAAAATTTTCACATAAACAAGGAGTGTTAGACGGTGTAGGGGCGGGAGGGGTGGGTGGCGGTGGTGAGGGTGGTGGTGAAGCACTGGGCGATGCACCCGGTGTCGGTGTCACTGAAGGCGAAACTGTTATGGAAGGTGTGACTGTTGGTGTCAAAGTAGGTGTGGGTGTCAAAGTAGGTGTGGGTGTTACAGTGGGTGTTACAGTGGGGGTAGGTGTGATGGTAGGTGTGGGTGTTCTTGTGGGTGTAATTGTAACTGTGGGTGTGGGTGTGGTAGTTGGTGTAGGTGGTGGAGATGTCAATATGTTAGCACACTCAGGCATGCCAGGTAGATTAACTGGTTTTGTAACACTCAAAAGATTGCCTGGCTTGACGACAAAGGGTACATTAGCAGCTGCAGCATCAGCCAGAGTATGTACTTTAAAAATGTGTAGTTTTGGTGGTGTTGGGTTTCCACTTGTACTCCCCCATTTGCGCAATAGATAGGCATTCAGGTTGCTCACTTCTGCATCTGTGAGTAGCCGGTCATAAGCCACAAATTCTCCTACATAGCCATTGAAATAATATGGCGATGAAGGTATGAATCTGCGTCCAATGACTATTCTGCCTGGATCAGATGGAGCAGTATTGCCAGCCAGTTGAAATTCTGGGTCAAATCCTGCAATTGCACCATCTTGCACCAACTTTATTGTGGCACTAATTGGTGTTGTAACAGATGTGGCTCCAGCATAATCATACAATCCTATGACAGCAGAAGGATACAGTGTGGTTTTTGCTGCTGATAAACTGTTGTTATCAAAATTTGGTGCTCCTTGGTCAACTTGGTCACAATCAGTTCTTCTGCCACCACCTGCCACAAAAAAACCTCTCAGAGATCCAGGTTGTATATTGGTTCCAAATCTGATTCTGTTGTTGGCGTTGGGACTGAGGCTACATGCTAGAGCTGGTGCACCCACATTGCATGCAAAAAGTATTTCTGCAGAAACAGTTGCACTGTTGTCACTGTACTGCACCATGGCAGCCAAAGTCACACCAGACACATTATTTGTAAATGTAAGCGCATAACTATTGCCAGTCAGATAGGTGCCTATGGTAGATGAAAAGCCGGTACTATCAAATTTCAAGTAAGGCAAACCACTGATGGTGTTGACCAGTGTGGGTCTCATGGTGGGTGTGTTCTGACTGAAATGCCTGTTGTTGCCACTCTTGTCCAGCCATGCAGCAACACCTGTATTGAAAGTTGTGATGGGGTTGCCACTGCCATCAAGCACATATTGACTGTCATATGCATCTAGCCAAATGGCAGGATTGGCAGGAACTGCAGTGAGTGCGGCATAGGCTATGGAATGCACTTTAAAACTATAATTACCATCACTCATTTATAGTATTTATGAGATGTTTTAGAATAAATATATGTATATGTTAAATGAAATTCTTGGTCTTTTAGTTAGTTATGTAAAGAACACAGTGCAAAACGCTGTGATTGAAACTGGCTTTCTTGTGGATGACATCAAGTCTGTTGTAACAGATAAAAAAGATCTTTACAACCCTGCTGCTTATGATCTTCATGAAGATAAGCCTAAAAAAGCTAAAAAAGGCCGCAAAAAGAAAAATAAATAATAGGGTGCTGCCTACAAAACAGTCCTATGCCACCATATTTGGCTTTGATACCTCACACAAGGTATCTGCACAAGCCATTGACATAGTCTATTGGGTCATCATTGGTGTGGCTTATTGTTTTGCATTCCATGCATTGAATTTGATTCTTGTCACATGGAATTGGTTCTTGGTTGGTTTGGCCAGCCTGGGTGTTGTGGGGTTGCCTTACTGTGTCAAGATTATTCTGTTTGGTAGAGACAAGTTTCCTAGGAAAGCTGCTTTGCTGTGTGTATTCTTGAGCTTGCTGCCTACCATATTTGACTTTTCAGGATTCTATGCAGAGACTGGTCTGCAAGACAGTGTCAAATTGAGCAAACTCAAGATTTCAGAACAAATTAATGCATTTGAAATTAGCAGTAAAACCAAATCCACTGAAGATGAAAAACAAATTGGTGACAATGAAAGAAATAAAATAGCAGACATAGAAGATAAGCTATCCAAGAAGAAGAATCAAGTATTAAAAGACATTAATGAAGCCAATCAAAAGGTGATTGATGAGAAGATAGGTGTGAGATCAGATTACTCTACCGGTAAAGTAGGGGAAGGTCCACGTGCAAAAGAGTTGCAAGCAGAAGTGAGAAGATTGCAAAGTGAATCAGAATTGGACTCAAAACTAGCAGAACAACAAATAGAGAGAGCATCTAATTTGATCAAAGAACAAACAAAAGATGATCTGGGCAAACTCAAGATTGCAAACAAACTAGTAGATGAGAAGTTTGTATTGTTGAAAAAGGAAGTCAATGCATGCAAAACATTTAAAGAATTAGAAAATGCTTTGATTGATGTTAATGGCACTCTGTCCACTGTTGCTTCCAAATTGAATGTGGAGTATAAACCTGTGGAAATTGTAGGTTCTGATAACATTATAAAATTATCATTTTCAGCTCTTTTAAATTTTGAGATCACTGCATGGGTGTGTTTGCTGTTAGCTTTTTTAATGGAAATTGGTGATATTGTCATTGTGTATGTTATTCGTTATGAAAAAGAAGAGAATTCTCTTATTAAAATTGCTAAAACAGAGCATGATGTAAAAAAGTTTTTATACAAGAAGACATATTCGGGTTATTAAAAGACAAAACTAATAAATAATCTATATGGCCGGTAATGCACGTTTTCATAACAAATTCCACAGAAGAGGTCATCACACTGACCAATCAGCTGGCTATCCTGATTCCGGTACAGATCCTATTGCTTCACAAGCAGAACCATTCTTAGGGGATTTCTATCTTGCTGGCAGTTTATCTGCTAATAAAAACCTATTCATTGGTCAAGATGCAACAATTCTAGGAAACTTGTCTGTATTAGGAGATTTGAGCTATCTGGATACCATTGTTTCCATCACAAGTGCTTTGTCTGTTGTTAATGTTGGCACAGGCCCTGCTCTCACAGTTGTTCAACATGGTGCCCAGCCCATAGCAAAATTTATTGACAAAGAAGGCACATGCACACTGTTGCTTGATGACGGTGGGCTTGTTGGATTCAATACTTGCATCTTGGAACCTGGCATTGGCATCACCATCAACAACACCATCAGCAGCAATCAAGCTTTAACTGCTAATGCTAACATAGGTGCTTATCATTTCTTGATTGGCAGTGTGGCTGAGGGCAGGAACACCCGTCCCACAGGTGTGATGAGTCATGCAGAAGGTGATAATACCATTGCATCAAACAATTCAACACATGCAGAAGGATATTATACCTCAGCAACTGGTCAATATGGTGCTCATGCTGAAGGTGCTCTAACAAGAGCATCAGGAATTGCCAGCCATGCAGAAGGAAACAGCACACAAGCTACATCAGACGCATGTCATGCTGAAGGTGCGGCGACTATTGCAAGTAGCCCCTACAGCCATGCAGAAGGGTATTATACAGAGGCGATTGGTCAGTCTAGCCACGCAGAAGGCAAGTATACAAATGCAGAAGGTGAAGCTTCTCATGCTGAAGGTGACTCAGTGCTAGCACGTGGAGAGACTAGCCATGCAGAAGGGTATTACACATCAGCCACCGGTGATTTTTCACATGCAGAAGGACGTTACGCATCAGCCACCGGTGATTTTTCACATGCAGAAGGAATAGCTACGATAGCTAATGGTAATGGCAGTCATGCAGAAGGAAATGTTACAAGAGCTACTGCTAATTATAGTCATGCAGAAGGTCAAGGCACACGTGCTGCAGCTGAGTCAACTCACACAGAAGGATTTTACACATCAGCAACAAATGCATTTGCTCATGCAGAAGGTGAAAATACATTAGCATCACAGCAAGCTGCACATGCTGAAGGTGAAAGCACTGTGGCTTCTGGTCAAG
>Ga0181355_1000799_pt1 | contig 13660 bp, 14 predicted proteins | sample Fa13VDMM15DN_FD_130099 | JGI IMG/M metagenome (GOLD analysis project Ga0181355, IMG submission 130099) | Freshwater viral communities from Lake Michigan, USA - Fa13.VD.MM15.D.N | ecosystem: Environmental > Aquatic > Freshwater > Lake | place: USA: Michigan | collected 2013-09-23 | reverse complement strand
TGCTCTTCCGATCTGGGATTATCATTATGCTCTAACCCTATTTTTTTGTAAAAAAAAAAAGATTTCCAGAAAAGGTCTACCAAGATTTTTAAAATGGACAATTTAAAAATGTCCAAAATTGAATAATCCGAAAAACTTTCAGCAAAACGCCTTTTTTTCTTCCCTATGTATTCTTAAAAATAAGTATACTAACTTAAAGGACTTAAAGAAATAAGTATACTAATTTTATGGAAGATACCCAAGATACCCTCGCAAAAGATACCCAAGATACCAATGAAAAGAAATATGTATGTGAAAAATGTGGTGTTACGATTAAGCATAAGCCAAATTATTATAGACATAGAAAAAAGTGCCAAGGAGTTCAGAATGCACCTCAGATCGAACTACAAACCAAACTTTTACAAGTAGAAATGCAAAATAAACTTTTACAAGATGAATTACAAAGTATTAAATCAACTGAAACAGATCAATTTAATTTAAAATCTTTTTTAAACGAATGTAATTCAATAACTATGCAAGAATTTATAGATTCAATCGAATTAAATATAACAGATTTGGAAAATATTGAAGAACTTGGTTATGTAGAAGGCGTTTCAAAAAATATAATTAAGCGTTTGAAAGCATTAAATAGCCAACGACCAATTTACTGTAGTGATTTAAAAAGAAAAACTTTTTATATAAAAGAAGAAAAATGGAAAAAAAATGTAGATCAAATGATCAATTTAGTTATGAATGTTAATAAAAAAAACTATATTCTTTTACAAGAATGGAAAACTTTGTATCCAAATTGTGATAATAGTATATCAGAACATAATGATAAGTATACTAATCTTGTTTTAAATATTGTTGATGGTTCTAGCGAAAATATTAATAAAGTTATAAATAAAATTGCTAGAGAAGTTGTGTTCTAGAATATAGAAAAGGACTTAAAAAAGTCTCGCGTATATATTCTAGAAAATGGAACAATTGGCAGCACGAATTCATGCATCGATCCAAGGAGAAGAACCTTCTATTTCCTTTTGCGATTTTCCGATCAGAAATATATGTGGTATTGGCGTGCATGTTAGCTTACAATTTCAGTCAATTGGTGCAAATACAATACAATGTAAATTGATAATTGATACGTCAGATGTTTTATACTACGAAGGAAAAGAGACACTTTTGTTTAGTAGATCATTAGACATGATAACACCTACTGTAGATTTCACACTATTTACATGTGAAAAGATTACTAACTATATCAAACAAATGCTTGATATAATTCCGACATTACGGTTGGATAAACTCAAAGCATATTTCACGCAAGAAGAACCAATTGATATTTCATATATTGAATTATTTAAATTCGAAAATACAGAGCTTAAGTATGAAATATGTTCTATTTGTCATGACCTTTGTGGCACAAGAACAAAATGTAAGCATTCAATTTGTATAGAATGTGTATCAAAACTCGATGGATATCAGAGTGATGAAGAAGATCCAGAATACGATTGCCCTTTATGTCGAGCCAAATTTAAATATATTCGTTATAATTAATTTAAAAACATCTTGCGTCTATAATCTAGAAGAATGGAGAAATTTGAAGTTGAGACGAAAACTACACTAATCTTTAATCAACATTTGAAAAATACGATTGTAAAGTTGATAGAAATTCATGGGAATGAACAATTGAAAAGTATAAATTTATATGATCTAGAAGATCATCATATAAAAATAAGAAAAGCATTATCAGAAGAATTCTTTTTTCATGAAACATGTCAAAGAAAACTGTCACTAGATAATCGAGATTACCCAAATATGTTTATTTTAATGCTTTGCTTTGGTATTGGACATAATATTTTAAATTATAATTCTTTCCAAGAAGTACTTGATTCGTATCGTGATGAACATAAATTTTTATCTTTGAATGAATTAATTTTACCAGATAATGGTATAAATCAATTACATTGTTGTTGTGGACATCCTACATGCCATCTTGGTACATTTAATACACCAAACAAAGAAGGATATAGCATTTTAAATGGTGATACATGTATTACAAAAAATAAAATTATTTGCAAAGAGATTATGAATAAAGTTAAAAAACCAAGAAATGCTATTAAGAAAAAAATTACAGAAAAAATTAAAAATATGAGACAAAAGTGCAACATGAATACTATGCAAAAAATAATTACTGCTTGGAAAAACTTAATGCCATATATTTCCTTTTACTTACCTACACAATTGAAGCCAGCCGCGCAAGAGTTTGCAAAGAAACAAAAATTTATATTAAAACATGATCCATATGAATTGACTTCAAAAAAATGGTCTGTTGTCTCAAGTATTCATAAAAAATATTTTGAAAAAGTAGAAGTTATAAAAGATGAGACATCCTTTTACGATTTGATGCATCGTAAAGAAATGAAATTTAAATTTCAATTGGTTGAAGAAATCGTTGGTCTGTAACCCATTCAAAATGTCTAATTTCTTCAGATGATCCAACCCATACGCCTTGTAATCCAAGGTCGTCATGATATTTGTTTTCTATCCACAAAGATGGATATTTTTTAATAGAATCTTCTAACCATTTAAAATCTGGAATATTTTTTGTCCATATCTTAAACATTAATATTTTCTTTTTCTTTGTATAAAATTGAAACTCGTCGCCCTCTAGAGGCAATTCATTTAAAAATAGCCCGATATCTTTTTCGTCGCCAATCATTTGTATAATATTCCAACAATCATTACCCATTCTAGAATATATACGCAAAATATGTTTAAGTAATTTAAAATTAATCTTTATAAAATATAATGGAATTGATTAAAATAATACGATCTATTATTGATTCAAGGCCGCGCGAAAGCGAAGAGATTATATTACCTATAGAGACACTAAATAATCTTCCAGTTACAGTTAAGATAAGCATTACTCCAAATTTATATAATTATTTATTCTTTATTGATGTAGATTGTCATGAGATTATAATAGATGATGAGCCATTGCACCTACTAGATAAATTCTTTTACGAAATTTCAAAAGAAAATCCAGTAATTGCAGTTGACGAATTTCTTGATAAATTTAAGAATATTATAAATAGTTTGAGATTCGATAGAGTTAAAGGAATTATCGACGATGAACAAGAACAAGATACAAAATTTTTTCAAGAGCTAATAACAAATTCAAACATTTCTTTTGCGATAGTTGAAAATTGTTCTGTATGCATAGAACCAACCAAGACAAAAACAAACTGCTCACATCATCTTTGCTATATTTGCTGGAGTAAACTTAAACAAAAAAATTGTCCAATGTGTAGAGAAGTATTATGATTTTTTTTCTTTTCTTATAACATAATGCCGATTTTGACCCATTTGAACAATGATCAGAATCGTATAAATAAACGTATTGTTAACGCGATGCTTCGTCAAGCTCAACAACAGATGCCAGACGTTCCACCTCCACCAGTAGATTCGGATGTAAACCAAAATTATCTTTCTTTAATGAAAAGTTTGACAAATATTTTATTAAATTTAAGAGAATTGTATGCTTATCGGTTTGGTGTTCAAGAAGAAGGGGAAGCTGATTATTTTGAGTTACCAGACATAAGTGATATATCTGGATCTGAATTTTCAGCATTACAATCTCAAGCATCTCAAGGATCTCAAATGTCTTATGCTCCAATTGGTTCTGTATATTCTCAACCAGTTTCATCTGTAGCATCATCAGTATCTGCACCATTTTTTCGTAGAGGTGTAAATTCGCCAGCTTCTTCTGTATATTCTCAACCCATTTCTCAAGTATCATCAAGCACTGGACAACCAAGTTCAAGATATGGCCAAGAACGTCTAAGTCAATATAGCGAACCACGAAGAGAAGAACAAAGTATACAAGAAAGAGAAGATTATGCAAGAATGAATCCTCTTGTATTAAATAGTTTATCCAAAGAAGTTGTAAATTCACAATTTTTTGTAGAAACTATGCCTTTTGCTCAATTATCCAAAATACAAAAAGAAAAATTAAAAATAATTATTGTTAAAATTAATAAAGTAAAAGGTGTGATTAATTTTGGAATATCTAGACCCATTTACACAAAATTAAATAAAGTAATAAAACGTATTTTATCAGCATTACAAGAAGGAGGCGAAGGTGCTACAAGCGAATTTCTTTTACGAACTCAAGAGCAAATGGCTCCAGCTGAAGGAGATGAATTAATTGGTTTTGGGCGCAAACGTAGATTGTTATCACCAGCTATGTATAATGCTCATAATTATGATCCGTATAATGTTAACTGTAATTTCGCATATAACCAAGCAAAGAGAAATATATAGAGATAATATATGGAACGTAAAATAGAGGATTACAACAATGCTTTAACAAAAGTCATGAATTTAATGTCAATTACGAGAAAATACAAGGTTGTTGGTTCGGCAAACCTTCGCACATCAGAATTTATTCAAGATTATGATATTGATTCAATGTTCAAGGCAAAAGGTAATGAACAAAAAATATTGGATTCTCTAACAGCAAAATTTAGACGCATCTTTAGTGATGCATACAAGAATCCAGCACTATTTATTACAGATTTTAAATGTGGTTACGATCCATCATATTCAGAAGACGATGACAGATTTAAGTTACGTTGGAACAAAGAAGATATGAAAAATGGATATAAAATTCTAGGAAATGGAGAAAAAAAATTCTTTCAAGAATGTATTTTGGAAAAAACAAAGATGAAACTAGATATGATTTATTTATTGAATGGAGAATTTATTGAAATGTCAGAAATGTATCGATTAAATATTAATGGAAGAAAGAATTATGATGATGCAAATATTGAAAAAGAATTAAAAAAGGAAATTGAAAAGTATAAGAAAGAGGGCAATTATTTTAAGGTACTGAAACGCAAATTTTCTTTAGCAAAATGGAAAGGAATTATTAAAAAAGATTACATTGATATCTTTAACGGACAAAGTGGTTTACTCAATAATCTGATCAATCAATTAAAAATTATTCAAAACATTTGCTTACAGACTTTTCGCAGACCTAAATTACATGAAATACGAGGCAATTTGCAGACGATAAAACAAGAACTTTCTTCCGTTTATGAAATTTATTTGCCAAATTTTAGCAGTAAGATTGATTCTATTTGTAAAAAACCATTAAGCAAAATATATGATTCTTTAACGCCTATTATAGAAAAATTAGAAACACAATTGAATAAGAATGTAAAAAAATTAGTTCAAACAGAAAAATAAAATGTATACTCATATATTAATGAGTTTAAATTTTGAGAATCAAGGAACAGCCATAGCAATGATTGGAAATGGAAAAAAAAGTAAAATAAAGCATATTTTATCGGTAGCATCAAAAAAGACTGATGTTAAACAACCTTTTTTGGAACTTACCTTAGGAGAAAATGAAACTTTTCTGCCAATTTGTGATCCAGAAAAAGAACGTAGTGTACTTTATATCACTGGAATGAGTGGAAGCGGAAAATCATATTTTACAGCAGATTGGATTAAGAGATATAAACAAATTTATCCAAAAAATAATGTATACTTACTCTCTTCATTGGACCAAGATGATAGTATCGATAAGATTAAGGATTTGTATAGAATTAAATTAAATGAATTTGTTGAAGATAAATGGACTATAGATGATCTCAAAGATTCATGTATTATCTTTGACGATACGGACTGTATTCAAGATAAAAGTGTTAAAAAAGAGATTGATTTGTTACTCAATTCTGTATTGCAAACTGGTAGGCATACATCGACAACAGTTATATTTACATCACATTTAGCAACAATGGGTAAAGACAGTAAAATTATATTAGCAGAAGCACATTCAGTTGTTTTGTTTCCAGCAACAATGGGTGCAAGAAATTTGAAATATATTTGCGAACAATATTTTGGATTAAGTCCAGATGAAGTAAAAAAATTAAAGAAATTAGAGGGAAGATGGGTACAGATAAATAGGACTTATCCCAAATCTATTTTAAGTGAGAAATATGCTTGCTTACCAGCTTTATTGGATTAATTTTTATTCGCATAAATCAAGTGAATCACTTGAATGACCCGATTATATTCGCACAAATTTCGTGATTCACGAAAATGACCCGATTAAATTTTTATTCGTATCTCGGCGAAAATTGTCCGCCATCTAACGATTATATTCATGTGAAACAAATCAATGATTTGTTAAACCCTATTAAAATTCGTTTTACTACTATAAATAAAATATAGTCATAAAATATGTTGGGTGAGCATGGCAAAAGCGACCAAAAAAATAAAAGATTTTATATAGATGTAGAAATAAATGGTAGTAAAAAACGATTTCATTATGGAGACCCAAATGGTTTTACATATATCGATGGTGCAGATGATAAAACAAGAGTAAATTATTGGAAAAGACATTGGGGGAGTATACATGAACGAGAGTATATAGCAAATCTGATCCCAAGTCCAGCTTTGTTTGCTGCAATGCTTTTATGGGGTAAATCACACGACTTTTATGAGAACTATGATACTTTGAATAAACTTTTGAAAAAAAAATATAATGTATAAGTATGCCTTTATCCAATATTGAATTAAGTCAATTATGGAATTATCGCAGACGAATTCAAAATGAATCTGCTTTTCCTACATTAGTTTATCGTCTTATTGAGCAACTACCTGGAAGATATACAGGAAGACTTCAAAGTGATTTTAATACCCTTTTACGACGATGGAGAAATCAACCAACACGTGCTAATAGTGATAGATTATTTAATTGGATAGATGATAGATTTCGACATATTCCTCTTTATGACCATTTTCATGATTATATGATGGCACCAACATTTGAAAGAAGATCTGCAATTGAAAATATTCCTCGAGCTGATGAGGAAACTGAAATAGAAAATAATAGTGCTGAATCAGATGATGAATCTATAAGAAGTGCAGCAGACCAAGGAGACATAGGTGACATAGCATCAGGAGGCGAAGAAGATGAACCAAATGGAGGAAGACGCAATCCATATGCTTTACTAGAACAAAAAGGACACGAAGGAAAATTTACAGCTCAATTTAAAGCAAGAAAACCACAACTACGTCATTTGAAAACATTAGGAGAATTTGCGCATTATATTTTAACACATCCTACTGAGTTTAATAAAATAAGTAAACAGAGAGCTAATTATTATAGGAATTTAATTGAAAGAAAAGGAGGAATGATGAATCCTCGTGATATAAGAAATTCATATATGTCCGAAGAAACATTTTTAAATCGTCGTGAAGAATTATTAAATAAAATGATTTATTATAGATCCCTAACCGAAGATCTTTTAAATGATGTAGAAAACAATCCTCTTTTTGAGAATCCAAGAGAAGTATTTTTACCAGATTTAATAGAATTATTAAATAAAATTATTAGGTATATTAACGAATTTAATACAACTTATAGTATTAAACGCACTGCATTTCATGAATATGAATTAGTATTACGTGTACTAGAAAAAAGAACAAATGAAGTTAAAAGAGAAGTAGATAATATGAAAGCGCAAATATCTCATTTTGAACAATTTGAATTTGCTAGACAAAATCCAGATGAATCATTTAATAATCAAGTAAATAAAGTAGATGAAATTCCAGAACAAGAAGAAGCAGTTCAATTAGGTGAAGGAAGAAAACCATATGCTTTAATCAAAAGAAAAGGAGGAATGTTTAAAAAAAATCCAATAATTAAATTAAAAGAAGAATTCAATGAATTATGGAATAGACAAAATAGGATTCTTCAAGGTTTAAACGATTATATACTTGATAAAATAGAAGAAAATAGAGATTTATTACAAGCATCTCAACTTTATGATGATTATAAAAATGCAGCAACAGAAGTTCTCAGACAAATTAGCCAAGTAATTACAGCATTAAATAATTTAAAACGAGATGTATTAGAAACAGATGGAATGACAGAAGAAAATAAAAAACGTTTTATACTTGGTAAAATAGGAAAATTAAGACAATTATCAGAAGAAATTAGTAATGTAAAATTAGAGTACGATGATATTTGGAAAAGTATATCGCCACGTGCTAGAATAGCAAATCGTACAATGGGAGAATCTGTAACTGCTTTGCCATATGCATCTAACGATTATGATTATCTAGAAGAAGATGACCTTCCAGAAAAACTTTTAAGAGAAAACCGCGCTACATTAACAACATCAAGTATATCACCTTCTGTAGAAGTACCAATAATGTCTAGAAGTCAAATGCGTAATATACCTATTAATGAATTAATAACAATACTTCAAAATCAAGATGCATTTAATAATAACAATGCAAATCAAGCTCTTATCAATGAATTAACTCAAATTCAAGGTTCAATGCATGCATCTTTATCACAAGACCAACGAGTAAATGACGCATTAAAAAAATATGGATTTGGAAGACCAAAACGAGGTGGTCTTACTAAAAAAATGATGAAAGATTTACGCGCTTATCATCGCCAAGTAGGTGGCAAAATATCTACTAAAGATTTTAATCTTATGCTTAAAGAAACATATAAAAAACCACAAGATAGAGATAAACATATAGGCGATTATTATATAGATGAATCTTTATCAACTCCCGAAAATGTCGTATATCATAATCCAAAAACTGGTGAGACTAAAGTCGCTTATCGAGGAACAGAAGGAACGCTCAAAGACTGGGGAAACAACGCGCTTTATGCATTTGGGATGCATAATACGAGCAAAAGATATAAACGATCAAATGAAATTCAAAAACAAGTGGAACAGAAATATGGAACTGAAAATTTAGATGTGCTTGGGCACTCGCAATCGGGTGCATACGCACAAGAAATTGGTAAGAATGCAAAAAATGTTATTGTATTGAATCCAGCAACACATCCAGGATATACCCCCAAAACAAAAAATACAACTGTTGTTCGGTCTACTGGAGATGCAGTATCTGGTTTAAAGTATTTGAATCCTTTGAATTGGGGTAAAAAAAAGACTGCCGATGTTGAAATAAAAGCAGAAACATATAATCCAGTGACAGAACATATGCCAGCAATATTAGAACGACTTCCCGAAGATCAGATTTTAGGCAATGGGAGACGTAGAAGAAATAAAAAATTAAGGAGATTATGTAATTGTTGTCGTGCAAAGTGTCCATATTGTAAATAATATAGGAATAATAATATTAATAATAATAATGGATAGAGCAAAATTTGCAGTAAACAAATTATTACAAAATGTAAAACCAATTACACAAACACCAAGAAAACCTCGTACACGTTATGAAGAATATGTATTTGAACAACCAAGTGAATCAGATTATTATGCAATAATAGATAAAGCTCATCGTGGAAAAAAACGACGAGCAATTGAAGCAGCACAAACAGTTAAATTAAAACCAAGAGTAAATGAGAAAATGTTAGAACGAGGAAAAATTGTAAAACAAATAATGCAACAATATAAATTAACATTACCTCAAGCATCAAAATTTGTCAAAGAACATGGATTATATGTTTATAAGTAATCATTACATATATTTATTTAATGATTATATAAATTTAATAAAGTCCTTCTTGTTTTACAATACGAGAAGCTTCACCAAGACCAACACCACGTTGTCTCATAATAGCGGCAACAATATCACCTCGCGCAGTTTCACGCTTACGTCCAGATTTAGGGAGAGTCATTCTTTTACGACCATTACCCATTGCTTTTGAGGCAAGCCCAGTTGCAGCAGCAAGTGGAGCAAGTTCTGGTTGGAAGATTGATGCAATACCAAGAGCTGGAGCCATAACCTTTGCCGTTCCTTTAAATCCTTGCTTAAAACCAGTACCAAAATCTTTAAAGAATTGCTTGGCATTACCACCTTTTCGTCTTCTTGTAGCATAATTTCCAAGAAGATCAGCTACAAGTGACATTGATCCAGCACTTCTTCTTCCACCAATATTACTAATCTTACCACTAATATCACCAGTTTTATTAATTGTATCACGATATTCTTCTGGAGCGATCGAAGCAGCTATAGGAGCAGCTTTGCTTACAAATCCAAGTGTATTTTTAACACCTTTCCATATCTTTCCCCAATCTACTTTACCACCACGCATAACATGCTGTCTTAATTCTGGATGTTCAGCAAGAATTCTTTCTTTTATTGCTTTAGTCAATCTAGGAGCACGTCCAGAACCATGGGAAGCAGATATAGGAAAGTAATCTTGGTCGAGCTCATTAATAAAAGGTTCAACTCTAGCTTGTTTTAAGACACCAACACCACCACATTTTCTTGAACCACCAACAACAATAGGGTGAGAAGCGCGGCCATAAGCCCCTCCAAAATCTGAATTTTCAATTTGAGAAATACTAGGATAATGTCCATCATTTCCACATAATGCTTCTTCTCGAACACGTCCTCCGCCATATCTTTGAGGCATATAATCAAAATTATCTCTAGGATTATGTACTACATTACGTTTGATAATTTCTTCATATAAAGCACGAACATCTGGATTAAATTGAGCAGTCATTATGTTTTATTAAAAGAAAAAAAAATATTTATTAATGTTATATGTCGCAATTGAATCAATATAAGAATCAAGCAAGTTCTGATAAAATATATTATGATATACAAATTGCTAATATAGAAAGCACAAATATAGCTCCGCCAGTCGTCTATTTTAATGAATCTAGAAATACACCCTTTTTAATGTGTCCAGAAGATTATTATATGTCAATCATTAGATTTACTCTAGATACAGCAACACTTCCTATATTTATTCCAACAATTCAAACAAATCCCCTTGTTAATCCAACCAATGATCTTAATCAAACAATATATTCTTTTCAGTTTTCGTATAATGGAATCTTTAGCGATGAAATATTTATTACATGGTCGCCTCAAAATACTTTTTTATCGGCTCCTGCATTTGTGACATTAAATGGTATAACAATTCAAAATAGTTCTACTGGATATTATTATTGCTATACTTTTGAATATTTTGTTTCTCTTATCAATCAACAAATATTAACTGCTTTTACGGATTTTGTAACAGCTAATCCAGGAATTCCAGCAACAGCTGTAGCCCCCGTTTTTGCTTGGGATGGGTCATCAAATATTGCTCGAATTATGTTTGAGGAATCTTTTTTGACAACTAATACTACACCAATCTATTTTTATATGAATTCACCCCTATATGATATATTTGGATCCTTAAATGCTTTAAGACTTGGATATAATGATGTAGGAAGAAATTTTCAAATTATAGTAGAAAATTATGCTGGATTTAATTCTTATTCATATCTAGATGTTATTACTAATACAACTTATAATGTTATAGAAGTAATTCAAGAATATCCTACAATATCAGCATGGTCGCCCATTTCTTCTATTGTATTTACTTCCAATACTATTCCTATAGTTTCGAATCAAGTATCGAAACCTACAGTATTTACTCAAGGATCAATACTTGGCAACTTTGGAAATAATTCTAACTTTCAACAAATTATTACTGATATGGTTACAGATGATGGATTTTATAAACCAAATATAGTTTATAATCCCACGGCTGAATATAGATTAATTGAACTTCAAGGGAATACTCCCCTCACTAATTTTGATGTAAGCATCTTTTGGAAAAATAAAATAGGAGTATTGACACCCTTTTACTTGGGTTCGGGTTGCTGTTGCACATTAAAAGTGTTATTCACAAAAAAAAGTTCAATGATGAAATAAATTAAGGAACAATTAGCGTAATTTTTCAAATTTTTTTCTTTTGATAAAGTATATTATGGATAGCTTTAAAACCGTGCTTATAAAGGATGCTCGCATTGCGGATATTACAGATAAAGAAGTTTATGGAGTTATGTCGGGTGGTGCGCAATCAACTCAGCAGCAAATTGCTGCAACGAGCGCTTCTACTTCCTCCCTTGTGTTTCAAGTTCAAGTGCCTTCTGAAAATATTGTGATTGATAGAAATGTACTTATTCAAGCAAATCTTAATTTTAATATTATAATTTCGGCAGCTGCTGATGTACCAGCGGGTGAGTTAGCATTCAATTATGGAAGTACAGATGCTTTTCAAGTATTTCCATTAAACAGTTTATTTACTACATCTTCATGCACAATTAATAACACGAATGTATCTGCAAATACTCAAGATATATTTGCTCAAATAACGAGAATGAATTCTGCACGCGAATTGTATAGATATAACTCAACATCTCCTTCATTACCAGATAGTCAGTGGGGAGCTTATCGTGATGCTGTTCAAGCAACAAACAATCCTCTAGGAGGTTTTGCAAATAATTCATTAGATTTGGATTTTGACCCTCGTGGTTCTTATCCAGCTACTTTTACAGTTGTTCATACTCAAGGAGATGGTACTGTCGAAGACTCTCTTGTATCATTGGGTGAAGCTGCTCAAGGAGAGAACTGGGTGATTACAGTAAATACTTTGGTCACTGAGCCTCTGTTTGGTCTAAGTCCATTTACATGGTGCGATCCAGAATTCTCGTCTCAAGGTATTCTAGGAGTAAATAACATGTCATTGGTATTTAACATTGATGCATCATGCAAAAGACTTTGGTCTTCAGCAACTAATTATATTACAAGTATCTCATTAAATACGCCAGCATGTTTCCAGACTTGCCAACTTTTACTCACTTATCTTTCTCTACAGCCAACTGATATTGTCTCAACGAAAAACGTCTGCCCATACATGGACTACCCACGTTTCATCTCAAATACTTCTCAAGCATTACCCGCTTGGGACCCAACTGCTGGTGAACCACAAGTATATAAATTGACATCCAACTCAATACAGCTGAATCAAGTCCCAGATAAGATGATTATAGTTGCTCGAACTCCAATGAGTCAGCAAAATTGGACTTATAGCAGTTCTTTCTTGCCAATTCAAAACATTGTTTGTAATTTTAACAACGCATCTGGTCTCTTATCATCTGCTACTCAAGTTGATTTGTGGAAGATGTCTATGCGAAATGGGTCAAGTCAAAATTGGAATGAATTTTACGGAGAAGCATCAGTTGCTATTGGAGAAGGATCTGGAGCGCTAATTCCTACAACTGGGGCTATGCTTGTTATCAATCCTACTATAGATTTTGGACTACCAAATTATTTGTCTGCTGGGTCTCAAGGCAATTTCAATTTCCAGTTCAACTTAAGTGTGTATAACACACAAGCATACCCAATTACACCAGAATTGGTTCTTATCTGTGTAAATTCTGGCATCATGGTTACTTCTCAAGGTGTAAGTAATTTATACACTGGTATGCTCACAAAAGAACTTGTATTGAAAACTAATGAATCAACCGAAGTAGATCCTATCTCAACGATTGAATATGCACGTCTTATTGGTGGAAAAATTAGTAACATGCCTCTTACTGCACTACATAAAGTGTATAAACAGCGTCATGGTGGTGCATCATCTGGTGGAGTAATGTCTGGTGGTGAATCAAGTGGTGGAGCGATGCATTCTTATGCATCATCGGGTGGAAAACGTCCTAGCAAAAGAGCACACAAGATGTAAAAATGTTCATAATAAACTTACATTCTTAATATGACTGTCTTTACAGATCAGAATGTAAGTATACTCAAAATCAGAAAACAAATAGAAAACAAATCTGCGCGCCCCCCGCGACCATTATGCTCACAAAATAAGAAAGAATTATTGAAC
>Ga0181355_1000798_pt1 | contig 13665 bp, 9 predicted proteins | sample Fa13VDMM15DN_FD_130099 | JGI IMG/M metagenome (GOLD analysis project Ga0181355, IMG submission 130099) | Freshwater viral communities from Lake Michigan, USA - Fa13.VD.MM15.D.N | ecosystem: Environmental > Aquatic > Freshwater > Lake | place: USA: Michigan | collected 2013-09-23 | reverse complement strand
TCCTTGCCACCCATGATGAAGATCAAAGACCGTAACGTGTTCGCCACCAGCAGCCTTGCTAACAGCGTTCTTCCACTGCACACGCAAAAAGCCACCATAGCCTAGATACTCAACGCCAAGCTGCGCGGCGATTTCGCTACCGATCTCTCGATCAAAGCGACTACGGATCGTGTACTCGTGATTACCAGACAACCAGCACCATATCTGCTTACGAATAGGCGAGAAGATCTCAAGCGCATGGGCGACAGTTTCAGACGGAATGCCACCCTCGGCGTGCATCGCGTCCATGTATCGCTCTGGCCACATGCCAGCCTGGAATCGTTTGTCTCGCCAGTCAATCAGATCACCAACGTCACCAAGGAAGATGACGCGAGCATTCTTGTCTTGGCGAATCATCTCTACGTGTTCGCGCAGAGCTTCTTCGTCTACGTCGGCAGCTCCGAGATGAGTGTCACTGATCGGCCAGATACGGAATGTCTCGCCAGCACTAAAGGTTTCGGTGATTCGGGCAACGCGCATATTTCCTCCTTGTGGGAAATTAGGCGGAAGTTAACGGACAGCTCGGACGAAAGCGATAACGTCCTTAGTGTGGCGCTGACGCACCATCACCTCGCCTCCGTCACTGTCCGCACCAACAGAAGTGTTACCTTCAATCGCAATAAACGAAATGCCATTGCGCGGCGGTGTGAAGACAATGCCTACGTGCTTGGCGACTGTTCCGCCAAAACCGTAGAGCGCAATATCACCCGTCATTTCTTCGCCTTCAGGGACGATAGTCACGCCACTGATGTTCGGGTTGCGAGCATCGGCAAGAAGGAACGGACAGTACGCCCAACGATCTCCGCGCTTAAACGCTTTGCTGCCTGCCTCAACAAAACAGAACGTGACAAACATTGCGCACCAAGCGCCGACAATTCCATACCACTCAGAGAACATGACCTTGTTTGAACCAGGCGGATTCTCCTTCACGCCAACATACTGCTGCGCAATGCGAACAGCCATCTCACCAAGGCTTGTCTTCTTCTTGCGCTGGCTAGCGCGAATACGCATTGCCGGAGTCGGCTTCCTTTTGCCCGTCAAGAATGCTTCAAGATCATTCCCATACGACGGCTTAATGTTCTTAGTCGCATAGCCAAGCGCGTACTTAGCATCGCTACAAGCTCGACCAGTGATCTCGCCGAACACGCCATCAATCTTGCCAACGAAGTATCCTCGATTAGTGAGGATACGCTGGGCGCGATCAACAGCGGGGCCGCGCGTCTGCGGCGTTGTCAGAGTAAGGGTACGCATGGTGCCTCCTTGTTGCTTACGCGACAAGGATACCACGCGCGTGTAAGAACTCCTACTTAGATTGCGGCTTGAACAAACCAAACCACCGTAGCCAGAAGCGCGCCGCTAACAACAGTTGTGAGTACCACAGTCTGCATACGCTTCGCACGCTGCTCACCATCATACTTAGCGTTCTCCATCTCAAGGCCAGTAACGCGACCATTCGTACGCTTCACCTCAGCGTGAATCTGAGCGAGCATCTCTTCCATGTGCTGAAGGCGAAGGAGAATTACTTGAACGTTGTCGTCACTCATCCGAACCTTCTTACACCAACAAGATCACTACGGCTAGACAAGTCGCTCACCTTCACCACATCACCCGTCTGTGGTGCCTGCAAGAACTTGCCATTCCCAATAAAGATTCCGACATGTCCCGGCCCGTTAGAACCCGGATTGAAGAACACAAGATCGCCAGCACGCATCGCATTCAGTGGGACAGGCTTTCCAGCTCTGAACTGTTCGTACGACACTCGAGGAATCTTAACGCCGTACTTCGCGAATGCGTACTGCACCAAGCCAGAACAATCAAAGCCAACCGTGTTAGCGCCCTGAGCGATGCCGCGACTAGGGCCGCCGGCGCCACCACCACCCCACGAGTACGGAACGCCACGCATCTGCAAAGCTGCGCGAACAACTGCCTGCCCAATCTTCGACGTTGGCGGGATCGGAATGTTCGACGTGTCGTACTTATTCAGAATCGCTGACGCATTGCCAACGTTGCCCGGACTCGCCTTCACCTCGGGAAGATCAATCTCCACCGGCACATCAATATTCGGCACATTGAAACGAGTCTGCTTCTGAAGCAGCTTCAGGTTATCTCGCAGAGCCTCGTCTTCTTGAATTGACAATTGAGGGATCTGCATTTACCGTAGGGGGGGGTTGGGGGGGGGTCAAAGAAACATCGGAATGATCACCTGATGGCTTGCTGCTGAGATTCTAACGAATACATCAGCAAGACGTAGGCAAGGATCCTACCGGCAGTAAGTATCACCTTAATAGGTGCGCCTGATTACTTGTTCTGAGCCTCTAGCGTCCTAAGAATGTTCGACTGTTCGCGCGTAAACGAAGCCTGCTGATTACGAATCATCGCGCGGAACTGCGCATTCTCAACGGGTCCTCGACCAATGCCATACGACAAGCCGCCACCAAACATCAAGCGCCCAGCAAGCGCCACAAAATTCTCGTACGAGAAATCAGTAGCGAGCTGAGCAATGTCCTTACCAGGCGCCGTCGGCGGCTTAACACTAAGAGGCATCACGCCTTCGCTGCCACGAAGAAGACGCTCAGACGACGACCACAACACATTACCCTCAGCAGCTTGACCCGCGCTCGACGCCGCCGTGCTACTCATCGGCAAAGACTGGAACAACAAATTCGCCATGTACTTGAAACCATCCTGCGAACCAATCTTGATTGTATTGCCATACACATTCTCAGCAGACCGAATGATGTTCCCACCACCAAACTGCTTCGCCTCACCACTAATACCAGAGAACACAATCAGCGCAGCATTCTTCCAAATCGGAGCAAGCGCACCAGCACCATAATCCGCCCAATCAAACTGGTCACCACTCACTGCACTACTCAGCGTCGTGAACGGGCTAACCGTGCTAACGCGATACAACAGCGGGTACTCCTGCCGCTGCCCATCAATGATTTTCTCGTCCTGAAGAATCGGAATCACATCAGCAAACCACGGAGCTGTCACGCCATGCTCGCGCTGATACTCCTGCCCCATCTCATTGAGGCGGGTCAGGAACAACGTACGACCAGGATACTTAAACGGCATAGTGATCAGCATCAGCCTGATGATGTGCCGATACCACTGATTGAACGGGAACGCGATACGCAACCGGTAATTCCACTTACCACCCGAGTGCAGGTCGCCAACCCACTGGAACGCATCATCAACAAACCGCTGAGACTTCGCCGCGAACTCTGGATCATTCTTCGCAAACGCTTCAAGCATCTCCTCAGCGCCCTGAGTGACAACCTTCATCTGCTTCCACGCGCCAAGCCGACCCTCACTCGACAAGCGCGCAGCCTCTGGATAAGCCTTGGAGTACCACACAGCCAGACGACCAAAGTCCTCACTGATGCCATTAAAACGACGCATCGTGTTCATCCACCACGACAACGCGCCAAGCGGATGCTCAAACAACGGATAGTTCGTACGCAACCACTCAAAATCCTCATTCGTCGTAAGCGACATACCGAACCGCTGACGAAGCTGCGTAGGCGCCGGCACGTCGCCATACCTGATGTGCCGATACGCAAGATAGAACGACTTCGGACCAGCACCCGCAAGCGCCGCCAAGATACTTGATCCCGCAAGGTTCGCAACGCCCGTGCGCGGGAAAATGTTCAGCGTAAAGTTACGCCACTCCTTCGTGATATTGCTCAACGCGCGCTCAGTTCCCGACGGCTCGTACGACAGATCACGCAACTCGCGCTGAATCGCCTCGTACACAAACCGGGGAACAAGCAAGTACTCGCCGCCAGCCTTGATCACATCCGCCGGCGCCGCCTCGCGCATAAACAAATCAGACAGATTCGGAATATCCGTCTTACCCTCAGCAGCACCCATCTTTACCTGCTGAGGAATACGAACATTCTTCTGGAACGGATTGATCGCAACGTACTCTCGAGCATCAAAGACAATCTTGTCGCCCTCCTTAATCGTGACGGAAGGATCAAGATCGTAAAGCGGCGTACCATCAGCCTTCGTAAACCCAGCCTCATTCATCGCCTGCTTAATCGACTCAGCCTCAGACTCAGTCAACGCCTTCACACGCACACTCACACCAAGAATGAACCGCTGCATCTCACGCTGCCACGCAAGCGCACCACGAATCTCACCCGTATCAGTCAGAAGCTTCTCCCACAACTGGCGCGTAGACTCAGCACCACTCTCATAAATCTGACCACGAAGCGTCTTCAAACGACTCGCACGAATCTGCGCACTCGGCGAAATATCAAGACGCCCCTCACCATACGTACGAAGATCCGGCGCCCCACCAAACACAGCTCGACGAGTACCAAGCCACAACACAGGATCCTCGCCACTCATCTCAGCGCGAGCAATCCACTCTTCTTTCATCTCGCCAGCGATCTGATCCATCGACGCATCAAAGTAGCGACCATCCTTAAGCGTGATACGCATCGCACCAAGCCCACGCGCCTCATCAACCGCCACACGAAGACCACTCATATCCGCAACCGGACGACCACGCTCAATGATCACAGCCGCCCGGCGACGCTTCTTATTAGCCTCAACACGCATCCGCTTAGCCTGCGCCCGAGCAGACTGAACATCAACACTCGTCGGCACCGCCTCACGCTCAGCAACACGCTGCCCAAGCTCATTCATCCGCTCACCACGCTGAGCAACAGCCTCACCAAGAACGCTCTTCGGAGACTCGCCAATACGCGCCGACACACCAACCGTGCCAAACCCATCCGGCGTCTGCTTCACACCACCAGGACGAACCTTAAACGCCACATACGAAGAAAGCTTCTTCTCCGCACTAGCAATCTTCTTCTCAACAGCCGCAAGCGCCGCAATATCCTCCGGCGTAAACCGACCATCACGAATCACCTTACGACGAATGCGCGCCAACTCTCGAGCCGCCTCAGCACGCATAGGCGCATACTTCTTGTTAAATCCTTCAGCCGTACGCTTACTAGACCGAAGCACACGCGAATCAACAAGATACTCAAGACGCGCCTTAAGCGCCGAAACCTCAGCCTCCAACCCAGCAGGCACACGACTAGCCGCAGCCTCCTGCGCCTGAAGATCCTTAATCTCCTGCTCAATCCGCGCCAACTCGCGACGAGCAGCACCAGCTTTCGCCGCACTCGGAGCCTCAGCACGAAGCTGCTCAGCCCTCGCAACCAACTCATCAAGACGAGACGCGCGCTCCTCAAGACGCGCAGCAGACTCCGCAAGAGCCTGCGCCTCAGGCTGCCGAATATCACGAATCGCCGGCGTCCGAAGCTGCTCAGCCCGACGAGCAATCAACCCCTGATCAATCGGCTCAAGCTTGCCAACAGCACGACCACGACTCTCAATGATCTTCGTACGAACCTCACGAAGCTGCGCCGCATAATCAGGACGATCAGTCTTCGCCGCCAACAGCTCCTGCTCACGCAACATCTTGATGATCTTGCCAACCTGCTTCTGATACGAACGAGTCAAACTCTTCGTACGCAAACGATTACCCGCAAGCATCGCCTCATCAAGCTGCGCCTGAATCCTATCCAACTCATCAAACGCCGTAGCCTTACGACCCTCAAGAAGATTAAAGCGACGCCCAGCAGTATTAAACGGAGACACACTCAACTGACGCTCAAGCCGACGAAGCCCCAACTCCTCCGAAGCAGCACGCTTAAACGAATCCTCAAACTCAATAAGCTGCCGCATATACTTCGCAACCGCAACACTCGACTTAACCTTCTGCACCTGCGCAAACGGCTCATACACACTCGTACTGATATCCGAAGGATTAAGCGTATTCTCAACCGTGATCCGCACACCATCAGGCGTCCGCTCAACACCACGCACAAACCCTGGAATGACCTGATCAGCCGGACCAATGTCAATCCGATCACCCACAACAATGTTCCCCGCTCGAGCAGGAACGCGCGTCAACCCAGCAGGATTCTCAGCAGCATCCAACTGCTCAAGAATCATCGACACGATCATGTCATTGTCGCCACCAACATGACGAGACGCCGCCCGAGCAGCATCAATCGTCGCCTGCTCCAAAGGAATACTCGCAAGTTGCTCCCACTCCTTAGCCTGCTGCTCAAACAACGCCTTATCCGAAGGCTTCTCAGCATCAGCAGCACGACCACGCCAATACTCAGCACGCGACCCAACCGTATACTCGCCACCACCAGCCTCATCAGGCTTAATGCGAGCCATCGTCAACTCAACAACAAGCCGGCGAAGCTGCTGGAAATCAAGACCCTTCGCCGCGTCACGCAACTCCATCGTCGCGCGCACCGACGCATCATCACGAAGATCCTGCGCTCGACGCACAGCTCGCTTCGCACGCTCACCCGCAACACGACGCGAAACAGCCGCAACCTTCTCGCTACGACCAGTCTTCATACCCGCAGTAAGAAGACGCGCCTTACCCTGATTCAAAAGCGTGCCAAACAGATTCTTTCCACTATACGCAATAGGAAGAGCAGCAGCAGTTTCCTGACCAGCTACCTCAACAAGACCACCAGGAACCTCAATCGGACGATCAACAGCAGCGTACTGACCAAGCCGCTCACGCACACTACCCTTCGGCGGCTTCGGAATGCGAACCTGAATCGCAGACTCGCCAGTACCACCAGCCGTACGCGCAGCCACACCAGCGCCACGGCCAAGAGTACGAGCAGACCCAACACCAAGAAGAAGCGCATCCAATGGACGCTCCTGAACAAACGAACTCGTCGCAGGCCCAACCCCACGCCGACCAATATCCTCAAGGTAATACCGATAAGGAGAAATCGCCCCAGAGGCAAGCCCCTTCATCTCCTCAGTATCACCACTCAGAATCGCCCCACCAATCGCAGGCACAGCAGCAGGCAAACTAGAAAACTCGCCAACGCCACGAACAAGACCTCGAGCAATCTCACCAGCAGGAGTCGAATACGAATACGCACGACGAAGAAGTTCAGCGTCCGTGTACTTCTGCGGATCAGCAATGTCATGCCCATTCGCCTTCGCCTGCTCCCACAACGCCTTACGCTGCCACCGAGCAAGCGGCCCCAATCCAGCCTGCTCACTCATAAACGCAATATCACTAGCCGACTTACCCTCATACGCAGCCTGCGCCTGAGTCGCAACACCACTCGCTCGATCCTTATTACGCTCCTTAGAAAGCAGACGCTTCGTAACCTCAGCAGCCTTCTTCTCATCAATACGCACATCCTGCGCACCAGTAGAAAGATCACGAAACTTCTCGCCAGGGACACGACCAAACTTCAGCGGACCAAGGCTCGCATACTCCTCAGCTCCACGAGGAAGCGCCGTACCAAACCGAATGCCACCAGTCGGAAGATCAGGAACAACATCCGTCAACAGATTTGCAATTGACGTAACACCAGCAGCCGGAGCGGTCACAAGAGCCTTAGCGCCCTCAATAGGACTACCAGTTGAAACGCCTCTCTCAATAGCAGCACCAAGCGGAGAAATCGTTTTAAAATAAGCCGACGCCAAACCGCCCGTCTTAGAATCAATCTCGTCAAGAGCCGACGCCCATACCGGCTCCTGCTTCGGCTTCGGCTTAGCCTTCGCCTTAACCTTCTCAGCAGCACTCGACTTCTTCGCCGGAACAGACGTAGGCTTCGACGCGCCAGCAGGTTTACCTACGTTAAGACCACCAGCACCATTCGCCATACCAGCATTCTACCCGCTTAGGCGGGAAGACGAGCAAGATCAGGCAGATTCACATTAACCCACTTGATCGCATTCGCCCGAGACATACCCGCATTCACAAGTTGATTCACCAAACGAGTCGTAACCTCACCACGCTTAGGAAGCTCCTGCGACTGCACCGGACCAACATACGTCAAATTGCCCGTAGTCACATTCGGATTAGAAGCCACACTCGGATACTTCGCCTTAGCCGAAGCAAGCGCATCCTCAGGCGAAGCGCCCTGCACAGTGAACTCCTGCGGACCACCAAGCGTCGTATCCACAACAATCTTGTACGTATTCGTACCACTGAACACACTCGTCGGCTCAGTCCACTTAGTCGGATCCGCAAGGATCGTCTTCTTCACAGACGCAATCGCCTTAGTGCCAGAACCACCAGCCTTCAGTCGAGCATCATTAATCTTCGCCCACGTCTGAGCGATACGGGTATTCGTCTGCGCAAGCTTAGCCGCATCAACCTTCTGATTCCAAGCCTCCTGCTCAGCCGACAAACCAAGCCGCGCCTGATTCTGCGCAAGCGTACCTTGGCTAATTGCGCGCTGCAATTGAGTATCTTGAAGATCACGAAGATACTTGGCAGTATTCGCACTCAACTGCGACGCACGATCCATAAGCGCCTTACTCAACGCGCCCTGCGAAGCACCAATAAGACGCTGCCCAATTGCCTCAGCAGCAGGCTGATACCCCATAAGCGGCGCAGAAAGATTTAACAACTGTCCAGCAACCAGCGGATTCGCACCAGCAGCAAGCCCAGGATCAGCGCCAGCAGCAGCCAACGCAGCGCCACCAGCCGTCTGAGCAGACCCAGCAAGGCGACTATACAACGAGCCAAAGCCTTCAAGCCCAGCTCTCTGTTGAGCAGCAATATCACCAAGACGCGCGCTAAGCGCATCTTTCAGCCCAGTTAGACCTACTTCTTCCCGTGCCTGCTGCTGACGAAGAATATCCTCACTAGCAACACTAAGAGCAGCGAGATCAGCAGCCTCTCGACGAAGTTCCGCCGGCGTCTTAAACGGAGCAGTCAGCGGATTACGCTTGGCGGCTTCAGCAGCAGCTCGCTCCTCAGCGCGCCTTTTCTGCGCCGCCCTACGCTCAGCAGCCCTCTGCGCAGCAGTCTTCCCACCCGTATTCCGCGAAGACGACGAAGACGACGAATACGTAGCCGGCGCATTACCACCACTACCCTGATCCTTCTTCTTATCAGGACGCTTGCCCCTGCCACCCTCAGCAAAGCCAGACGTGGCAGTATCAATCCAACCAGCTTCGGGATTGTTCGGATCGTAGACAAACTGCGGCATTAGTCTAGTCTACCAACCTATCCAACCCTAACCCAACCACGAGCCTTACCAAGATACTGCCACGGGCCTCGACGCTCATACATCGCACCCGCACCAGACGGCTTCGGAACATTCGCAGGCGCACTAGGCCTACTCGGAGTAGCGGCAGGCGCGCTCGGCGCACTAGGAGCAGCACTAGGCTTCGGCTTATTGTTCGCAATCCAATTATCAATCCAACGAATCTGCTGCGGCGTAAGCGAATACGTAGACTTCACCAACTCAAGAGACTTCTTCTTAGCGTCATACCCCATACCACCACCAGCAGCGCCAGAAGAAATCGTAATCCCCTCAACAACCCTCATGAAATCACCATTCGGGCCAGCACTAAGCGGCGACCCGGACTTCGGCAAACCATAACCAGCATACGTCGTCTGATCAGTCGGCTGACCAGCATACGTCGGAGCTGTCGCGTCAGCAGCCGAAGTAGGTGCTGGAGTTGTTGGAACAATGTCCCCAGCGACCTTAGACAAGTCCTCAAAAATAGTGTTAACCAGATCAGCGTACCGCTGATCAATACCCGCATACTCCGAAGCAGCACTCATACCAAGATTACGAAGCGCGCTCTGCAACGCGCTAGTTTCCTGCGCAGAACTTGAAGCGCGCATACCACTACGACTAGCACCAGCCCGAGCAGCCACATCGCCAATGCCATACTGCCTGCCTTGGCTCGCAAGATTCGTAGAACCAACAAGCGTAGACCCATACCCAGCCTCACCAGGCGTGATCTCAACGAACTCCATTTCAAGATCACCAGCTGGGACAACAACGCCAGTATCAGTCTTGTAGACGGGGCGACCAGCATCGTCGTAACCAGACTGTGTAATGTTGGACAGGGAAGGATTAGTGCGCGACTTGTATACAGCGTTGCCACTAGCGTCGCGCTTAATGCTCAACCCGTACTTAGAACCAATCGTGTTCTGCTGACCACGAAGAATATAATCACTGCGAAGGAAACGCGGGTCAGAAGTAATCTGTCGAGTCCACCAATTAGCATCAACAACAGGGGTAGGCGCAGCAGTAGGGGTGGTTGTCGTAGAAGAAACGCTAGGAGCAGCCGGAGCCTTCAGCGTAGTCGTGCCATCAGCATTAAACGACACGACCATTGGCGGCCCACCCGGAGCCTTAGGAGCCTTAGGCGGCTTAGGCGGCTTAAACCCAGCCGCAACAGCCTTAGGCGAACCAGGACGTACGCCTTCCATTCCCTTAGGCGTATTAGTCTTCTCGACCTTAGGGATTTTGATAGCAGGAGCCACTACCTGCCGCCCATCATCCGAGCGCGAGTCTCCACCCCACCAAGAATATTCCCCTTCATCCCACTCGCAACATCAGTCGGATTCGTCACAGCTCCCATCACAGCAGCAGGCGACTGATTCATAATGCTCGTCGTTTTCTTATCGCCAAGTTTCTTTAGCGAGTCGAGGAGGATTTTGCGCGGGTCGGTTTCGGGGTTCGCGTTGGGTGCGGTCGGTTTGTAGTTGACGCGCTGGGGTGCGTATAGGGTGGAAGGCACGCTAGAAGTATACCTATGGCTCAGTCGGCTTAGGGAATGATTCTTTTACCTCGCGAATCTTCTCAGACATTTCTGGTGGGAAAACACCAGCATGGTAGAGCGCATCCAACTGGTCACCAATAGGCGGGTACGACAATGAGCGACCGCGTCGGTATTCCTCTGTCGGCTCGACAATCAGCATAATGCGTTCAATTTCCGTTTCAACTTCAGCGCGTTCGGGGCGGCTCTCTTCTGGCGTATCCATCCAGTCAATGCCATCATATGTTCCGTCAGTGCTGATAACTAGCGGCGGCTCTGACATGAGATTGACAAGCGCCCACAGAATGTAGTCAGTCTTCGGTTCCATTAGTAAACCGCCTTGCCAAAAGCAGCGCACCCAAACTGATCGTTCCCGTCTGTGTTTTGCCCAGTCGGGAAATACCACCCAACATTGTATGTCCCCGGATCTAAAGTAACCGTGATTCCGCCAGTTGGGTATGTCCTATGATCGTACGCCGTGTTGTGATAGTAATACGAAACTTCAATCCAACCAGTAACGCCGTAAACGGCCATGTACCCACGGTGCGGGCCGCCAGCACCACTAACGAAACAACTCGCAGAACCAATAAAGGTCACACTGCTCCTAAACGGAACAGAAATAGGAACAGTCGTTGCTTGGTTTACGCCACTAGGGAACGCTGCGCGATGCGTTGACGAAGTCCAAAAATGATCTGCGATAAGCCGACCATTCGCTGTTAATTCCGCTCTTTCTACGCCGCTTGTCCTAAAACTTATTGTCGTGTTGCTGTTATGAATCGGAGTGTTGCTCAAAGTCGCCACGGTCGGATTAGGATAGGTACCAGTCAAATTGCCGCCAGCGGCAAGACCACTAATACTCGCGACACTAGGGTTAGGATAAGTACCAGAAAGCATTCCACCAGCGGCTCCTATTGGAGGACTAGCCGCATTCACCCAAGCAGACCCATCCCAAAAATACGACAGCTTCGTATCCGTCTCAAAAATCATCTGACCAACAACAGGCCTCGACGGACGAGCCGTACTCAAACACTTCACAGCCTCACTCGACAACGACTGAAACGCCGTCATCGAATTACCACTCAACACACTCTGAGCAAGCGGCCCAGCACTCCCAAGACCATTACGAGTCGCCTCAATATCAGCAAACTCAACCACTAAACAATCGTATCCCTACTCGTCCGATTCAACCGGAGAGTATTTGCAGACAACGTAAGCCCAAAAAACTCTAGAAACCCGCCACCGCTCACACTAACCGACGGATCAGCTTCAAGGATAAAAGTAATCCCATTCGACACAATATTCGGCAAAGGAACAAGCGAACCAACATCCTCGCCCGTAAGATCAAACCTAAACAAGCTTTGCCAAGCACCCGGCCAATAAGCCACACTCGGATCAGTAGGACTATTAATCCTATTGTAATTAGTGTAATCAACACTAGGATCATTCAAAACAGTCTTCTCAATCCCAGGCACAGCATAAATACGAACACCAGGAACATCAGGCACACCACTAGCCGTCAACTTCGTAAACGAAAACAACGCATGACGATACCGCTTCAACTGGTTTGCCGAACGAAGAGAATACGACTTAGTAGTCACTCCCATGACCGGAACCACACCATCAGCATCAGCATCAGTCGCATAAGACGCATTGTTATAAAACACCTTCTTCAAATCAATAAGCCGCGGAAGCGAAGACGAAGCACCAGTCTCAAGAAACGGAATCGCGTAAATAGCCTTATTCGTATCCTGAGGATACGTAGCAGCACCACCAATAAGAGCCTGAGGGCCACCCATCCAGTCCCAAGCCGGAACCATTGTCCAACCAAGCGTCGGACGACCACTTGCAACACCATTCAAATCGCACACAAACCCACCAGCGACCGTACTCAAATAGTAATAATCATTATGCACATTAGCCGAACCAAGAATCTGCTCGCTAACAGCACGAGTGCCAGCAGTAATGTTAATCGCAGCAAGCTCTGACTGGTTAAGTCCAATAAGATCAGTCCAAAGCGTCTGAATTTTATCGCGCATCACATTCGCCATTGACACGCCATCCGTCAAATACACGCCACTCGCAGAAGCAAAAAACACTCCTCGACTAGTGCGCTGAATACTGCGATCAGACAAGCACCCAACCTTTTCTGGGAACTGGCGAATGCTTGCCGTCACACCACCACGAGTTGTTGACTGAGTGACAAGAGAACCACTAAGCATCACTGTGTTCTCAGTGCCAAGCACAAGCATGTTGCCAGAACCAGTAGGCACAAGACCCAGGATCTCACCAATGTCCTCAATGTCAATGTAATTCAACTGAGGCCATCCAGCCTGCGTCAACTGAACTAGCCCATCACTATTAGTGATAGTCGAGTCTGATGCTTCTCGAACGCTCCAGATAATCCTATTCGGATAATGCATTACAGTGCTTGACGACACATCACAAATCGTGACGTTGCCAAGAGCTAGGCGCGAATCACCACCAGACGAGAACACGCCAACACACTTTGCCGCGCACGGATACTTACCATCATTCTTAGTGCCAACGATTCCCATGATGTTACGAACGTAATACGTTGTGTACGTCGCTGTGATCGTCGGGACAGGATCAACGGTAATCGTCGTAGACGTTTTTGCAACCACTCGACCCGTATACTCGTTCGTCCCACCATTACCCAGATGAACGTAGCTTCCCACAGAAGTATTAGTTGATGGGGTCGAGCCAATGGTAATAGTTGCCTTGTTGCTCGTTACGGAAATAGACAAGCTGCTTGCCGAATAAGCAACGTCAGAAGTATGCCCACCACAAAAAGCAAACGTAGAACTGGAAGCAGCCGTAGACTTGTCGCCCATAAGTGGGAAAACAAGATTGTCTCCATAGTTTGTTGGGACTCCAACAGAAACGCCAGACAAGTAGCTTGTCCTGCCAAGTCCGGTAAACACTTGGTTCGGATAACTAGAAGGAGCGTAGTACCCCCAATACACTGTTCCAGACTCCACACTCATGGCGTAAACAGTTGAAAGATCATCAACATTA
>Ga0181355_1000796_pt1 | contig 13680 bp, 34 predicted proteins | sample Fa13VDMM15DN_FD_130099 | JGI IMG/M metagenome (GOLD analysis project Ga0181355, IMG submission 130099) | Freshwater viral communities from Lake Michigan, USA - Fa13.VD.MM15.D.N | ecosystem: Environmental > Aquatic > Freshwater > Lake | place: USA: Michigan | collected 2013-09-23 | reverse complement strand
TGAATTGTTCGAGGAACCATCCATCCGGTACACGGTAGCGTCCACGCCCGAAAGCAAAGGTCTAACAACAGACTTCATCGTGTCGCTCATGGCTAAAAAATACGGTATTGCCGCCAATCAACAGGCAATGTATGTCGTGATCGACGGCACAGTCAAAATCATCACAATCGGAGAATGAACATGGGTATCGAATCAATGGAACGTCAAATCATCAAGGCACTGGTCAACGAAGCGTTTAAACAGGGCTTCACGAAAATCATCATCGACAATGGCGGGGACGATGACGAACACATCACCTGCACGAATGTCGAAGAGGTGATGGCATCGATCCGGCAGACTGACGAAGAACACCTGCTCTTCGTACACCCTGATGACCCGAAGATGTTTGACGGGTTCTATCTTTCGGTCGTCTTCCTCGTGTACGGCAATGACGGATACGATGTCATCGCGGATCATTCGTCAAGTTTGAACGAACTGGTCGACACAATTCAACCGCTGATCGACACCCTCGAAGCACAGTTTCATGGAGTTTAAGACAATGAGAACGCTTAACGCAATCGCAAAAGAAATCCGCACCGACTGGGCGAAGCCTTACTTTGGGGCCGTGCCCTACCTACGGGCAATGTCGGAACTATCTAGTATCGATGATCAGTATGGGTACGATGACGCACGGTCAATCGTTCGATACTTCCTTGCCAATGCCGCAACGTATCGCGGTGACACAGCCAAGCGGTGCAAGGCTGAACTCAAATCAATGCTGTAAGGAGCACGACAATGAGCAAAAAGATCAATGAAATACACAACGCAACCATGTTCGCGGAAGGTGCGACATCCATGCTTGAACACTTGGGCCGTCTGGAGTGGGACATCTGGCTCTACGCTACCAAGGTCGATCCCAAGCATACAATCAATCTGTTTCACAACGGCGAGGCACGTCCACAGGCGACACTATATGAACACACCCCTGACGGAATTGACCTTGACTCAGCACTTGACCTCTTTTACTAGGAGTATCCCATGACCGAATTCTTCATCGACATCTTCGAGCTTTTCTGCCTCGGCGCATTCATCACAGCCATCATGCTTTGGGTATTATAAGGAGCACACCATGTACACCGCACAAATCAATTCATTCGGCAACGTCATCGTCTGCAAGGGTGATGTCGTGAGAAATTCATACCGGATTATCCACACCGGATCATATCAGGACTGTTTAAACGTCAAATCACAGAAAATGGGAGCAAGATAATGAACACCTCGAAGACAGCACGTATCGCCTTGGCGTCTACACCAACGGCAAACTACATCACCACTCGCGAAGAATGGTTCGGCAAGGTCGTCGATGAATGTCGCGAGACGTTTCTTCAAGCGGGAATTCCAATCCCCCGAAACACTCGCATCTCGTGCGGGTTCCCATCGACTGGCAAGAACGGTAAGCGTCTGGGCGAGTGTTGGAAGTCATCTGCGTCTGGCGATGATCACTACGAAATATTCGTCAATCCACGCCTCAGCACGGCGAAGGGTGACGGCAACTGGATCACAAAAGCGTCACCGCAATACCTCGAAGGTGATCTCGTCGTGTTCGGTCTGGTCGTGCATGAGCTAATCCATGCTTCGCTGTGGGATGCAGGTCACGAGAAACACGGGCATGGGAAGCTGTTTAAACAAGCGTGTCAGAATGTCGGGCTGAAAGTCTTGGCACGAAACGGTGCAACGACAATGACGGATGACGGCGTCAAGTGGGGCGAGGTCATCCTGAAACAGGTCGGCGGCTACCCAATGGCTCCAATCCAGACAGGTGTCGAGGTCAAGAAGGGGCAAACGACACGCATGGTGCTCCTGCTAGACCCTGCGAACAGCGACTACAAGCTGAGAATGACACGTGAACCGATCACGCAATACGGTCTACCTCGCGCACCGTCTGGACACGATTGTGTGATCGATCCTATTAGCGCGATGAAGACCGAATACACGACAGACGATCTGATCGAATTCAAATATGCCAAGCGCGATGGCAAGGAACTTGTGCTCACTGCGAATGGTGAGGCACGTGCCCTCGAAATCATCGACGAGATTGTAGGTAACTCATGAAAATCATACACATCAACCGCAATATTATCCAATCAAATGCGAAACATGGGACTGCACATCCCGTGGTTCGCGTCGAGGATGGCACGACGATCCGGTACTGCATGGAAGTACAGATTGACGGGCCTTCACGCATGATCTATAGCCCCGATCAGCCTAGACCATGTGGAGCCAAACTGTGGATCGAAACCAAAGCACCTGTAACATTAACCGGAGAGAAACAAAATGAAATCGCTTAAGAAACTGTTGAATGAACTTGTTGATGCACGTGACACTTATGGCAAGGAAATGTCTAACCTTGGATTCGATCCCGTGTTTCGTAATATGAAACGGTTCCTCAAGACACAAGCCGAAGCACCTGTGTTCAGCGTCAAGGCTACGTATGTGACGCTCGGCGGTCGGTTGGGGCGAGTGGAACGTTTAGTCATTGCTCATACTATGGACGATGCGAAGCAGTATGTCGAGAACCTCGTCAAGAAGCGTAAGCGTTTCGCGGGTAAGTTTAACAGTCACGCAGTCAAAGTAAAGAAGGTAGCATGATATGGATAATTACATAGCAGTCGGCATCGCAGAAGGCTTCATCGATGCTGATGATGAAGAGCAGTTCCTCGAAGCGTGGCAACACCTGATCGACACGGGTCTGGTGTGGCACTTACAGGGATCATTCGGCAGGACAGCCATCAACCTGATCAACAGCGGAGTGTGCACCTATGCGTCCGATACGAAAGCCAGTGACGAAGCCTAAATACAAACCAAAGAACCCGTTTAAACAGCACATCAAGGTGCAGTTAATGCGTTCAAAGATGCGTCTTTTCACCAACCTCAGGAGAACTTTCCATGCAGTATAATTCATTCGCCGCAATGTCACCCGCACTGATTGGTGCAATCGCAAAGGTCAAGGCAATGACACACCTGTCCAAAGGTGAGCGTCACAAGATTGGTGAACGTGTCATGGCTCTGATCGATGCTCAAGAACGTATCGCCGCCAAAACAAACAAGGAGCTATCCAAATGAAGTACGATCCAACGCAGTCTCATTCATTCGCGGATCAGAGCCACTTTGACATGGAAACCATCGCGTCCTACGTCCTGCATAATTATTCCGATTTGATGGACGAGGATGTTTGCTGTGAGGTAAACGACGACGCCGATCTCGCAATCTTTGACGCACCAACAGACCTGCAATGGCTGTTGAAATACATGGAGACGCACTACAAGAAATTCGGAACTCACTTCGAATGGTTACCTGCAAAAGGGAGCAAGTGAAATGAAATACCACGTGACAATTGAGATCAGCGGAACAAAAACATATCAGTTTAACAACAATATTGAATTTTGGCCCAATGAGGATGAGTTTAGAATTTGGGCACATGACAATGTTGAACGCTTCGACAACATGACAAACCCAATCAGTGACTCTGAACATCGCGAGATCAAGGATATCAAAGTCGTGAGGTCAACCGTGTCATCAAAGAAACAGGCGTACGACAAATTAGCTAAGTATCTTGATGCACTGACCTCGAATGATGAGCCGTTTGAGTTACTTAAAATGTTGAAACCAGAGGAGTGAACACAATGACAGCGGCACAACTGATTAAATTTCTGCAAACTGTTCCTGATGATGCTGTTGTAACAATTTGGGTAACACCCGAAGGGAAGAGATACGAGTTCGACGACGAAGACTCTTTCTGGTTTTGGAATGGTGAAACAACTACAGTAGACTTGAACACAGCTAAAGAGCATCGTTATAAATTTGGAGAATGACAATGGCTAGTATACAGAAGACACACTACTTCGACACTCTTGATGAAGCACAGGAGTTTCGTGAACGGTTCGAGATGGATCTCGCAGGGTATCACCCCATAGCAACATCACCAGAACTTGTTGCACCGAGGTCAAACGAACAGTTCGTTGCCTACACACAGCATACTGGCAAGTATGTTGTACACACAGACAGAATGTCTAGCTGTGATTGAAAAATATCTTTTAATAACATTTGACATCGCCGTGGGATTGATTATTCTATCATTTCTCACGGCAGTCATCATGCACATAGGTGGATAACATGGAACATAGAGTCAAGAATATGTTGGAGAACCCACACAAACTATACAAGAACGGCGGTGCAGTTGTTGCCGTTCTTACATCTGAAACCTGCCCTTGGTCAACGCAATACACAGACGGGCCTGATCCGTTTGATCGTGACATGGCATCCTTTATACACGCCTCTAACAAAGAACTCATGCCATTTGATGTCTTTCTTGACGGCTTAACACAAATCGCGAAGGCAAAATACCCTGCCGCTTACATGGGTGGATTACGTGCACTAGGGATCACATGGCTTCCTGTTGGAACGTTGTTCAGGATACTCATAGCCAGTGACCAATCAGAAGTCATCGAAATATTTAAACGAGGAGATTACCATGTCGCATGAAGTCACAACATTCATTCGCGCATTCATCTGGCTCCCGCCTGAATCACAAGGAGACTTCACAGAAGAAACCTACGTGTACAATCTCAGCACAGCAATTGAGTTTCTTAAGTTGAAAGAAGCTGTCTTAAAAAAGTATCCTGAAGCCGATGTGAAGGCAACGTATCTAGAAACTACACCATATCAAACTGCTCTCATGCTCATGAGGATTAAACTAGAAACTACACCATGTCAAACTGCTCTCATACTCATGGGAATTGAAGAATGATTGATGATACCAAGGCACAAGCTTACTTCGAACTGATCGAAGGCAAGAAGCACAAGACACAGGAAGAATACAACATTGCTCTTCAGTACCTCATTGATACTGGAGTCGCACAGGAACTCGCGAAGTCAATCAACCATTGGGCATGGATCATGCGTGATGCCATGAACAATTCTGCAATAAAGGTGAAGAAGTCATGAGCCGTTTAGCTTTACGTTTGGACGAGGAAACACAAGACATCGACACCATCAGGCGAAACTATGCACGTGTCAGGGCAAAGTTTGCACCAAAGCCTGTGGTCATTAGAGTAAAACCTGTGTTTAAACAGGTACTTGAAGAACCGCCTGTGTTTAAACAGGTCATCGACATCGCGAGTATTACAAATGATTGGGTACAAAGAGAACTTGAAAAGTGGAACATACAGAAGAGCGAGAAGATCACATTCAAGACCATCATGCGTGAAGTCGCCATCAAGCACAGGATTCCTGTGACATCACTCAAGATCGACAGCAGATCAAGACCACTGGTTGATGCACGTCAGGAGTGTTTCTACAGGTTGAGACACGAACTAAACATGACAATGCATCAGATTGGCACTGCGCTGAATAGAGATCACAGCACCGTGATGCACGGTATTGAACAATTCACATTGAAAAACAAGGAGACTATCAATGTCACAAGCAACACAACAGAAAACACAGAAGCAGAAGGTTCTGTCGCATCTCCAGACGTTGGGGCGAATTACACCTCTTGAAGCATTTGGCGTGTACGGAATCTTTCGTCTCGCTTCGTGCATCTATGACCTCAAGAAAGATGGCTTCAAAATCCAGACGATCCTCAAGCGTGACCTTAACAACAAACCATACGCGGTTTATAAGTTGCAGGGTTATAGTTCCATTCCTCAACAGGAATCAAGGCATCATCGTCTTGGTGGTAATATTACAGCAAACATATGCGTGATAGATAGTTCCACAGTAGGGTAAACAGGTGACACATGGCTACACTGAATTACGAGAACGGCAAGTTTATTTTTCGCGGATCATTCGATGAAAGAGAAATCCCCAAAAGCGCACGGTTTCGGTGGGACAGTGTATCTAAATTGTGGTGGACCGACGACAAAACCAAGGCGGCGACGTTAATCAAATACGCCTCCGCCACAGCACGTTCCATTCTTGTTGAAGAGCATAACAAGATGGTTGAAGTACTTGAAGCATCACGTGCGACTGATGCTGACGTGGATATACCTCGTCCAGAAGGGCTGGAGTATCTACCATACCAGAAGGCAGGGATTGTATACGCATCTGAACGTGCGGGTACACTTATCGCAGACGAGATGGGCTTGGGTAAAACGATCCAAGCTATTGGCGTGGCGAATGTTACTGGTGCGGAGAAGATACTCGTTATCTGCCCCGCTACGTTGAGGATCAACTGGCAACGCGAGTTCGACAAGTGGAGCACAAAGCATCTCAAGTGTGGTGTCGCTGTTGCCAATGACTATCCTGTGGACTGCGACATTGTGATTGTAAACTATGACATCGTGGACAGGCATCGCGACAAGATCGATGCTGTAGAGTGGGACTTGCTGATCTGTGACGAGGCTCACTATCTCAAGAACCAGAAGGCTCAACGCACCGTCGCTGTACTTGGCGGCAAAAGCACCAAAAAGAAAGCAAAGTCATGAGTGAACTCAAACCAATCAAGGCAAAACGCAGGTTGTTCCTGACAGGGACACCCATCCTGAATAGACCAAAAGAAATATGGAGTTTGATCAGCAGTTTAGACCCAGTCACATACAACAGCTACTATCGCTTTGCGTATCGTTATTGTGGAGCACACAAGGGACGCTTTGGTTTCGATGACGCAGGGGCAACTAACCTCGACGAGTTACAGAACAAGCTACGCTCTACGATCATGGTGCGTAGGCTCAAGGTAGACGTGTTGAAGGATCTTCCTGCCAAGCGTAGGCAGATCATTGAGTTCCCGAAGAATGGAGCGACGGTACAGATTGACAATGAAGTCAAGGTCATGTCCAGAGCAATGGAACAACTGCATCACCTACGTGTTGCTGTCGAGTTGTCCAAAGCATCTGATGATATCAACGTGTACAAAGATGCCGTCAACAAGCTACGTGACGGTGCGTCATCGGCGTTTCAGGAAATCGCCATCGCACGTAGAGACACAGCAGTCGCGAAGATACCATACGTCCTTGAACATCTGAAGAATTGCTCCGGCAAGGTGATTGTGTTCGCGCATCATCATGTCGTGATCGATGCCTTGTATGAATCTCTTGGCAAGGAAGCTGTGAAGGTTACTGGATCAGTCAACATGACAGCACGTCAAGAGGCTGTTGACAGGTTTCAGAATGATCCATCGTGTCTATTCTTCATTGGCAATATCAAGGCGGCTGGTGTTGGTATTACTCTAACAGCCGCTTCACACGTTGTGTTCGCTGAGATTACGTACACACCTGCTGATCTCTTACAGGCAGAGGATCGTGCTCATCGTATCGGTCAGAAGGAATCCGTTCTGGTGCAACATCTGGTACTCGAAGGTTCTATCGATTCCAACATGGCCCGGTCGATTGTCGCGAAGATGGGTATCATTGATCAGGCATTGGACAAGCATAATGCCATCACAGACCTTGACATTCCAGTTCTTCCAGACCCTCCGACAACTGCAACATCGACACGTTTAAACATCGACACTGATGCAGAAAAAATATCTGTGGAACAGTCAGCCGCTATCTTGCAATGTCTACAGATTATCTCCAGTATGGACGCAGATGGTGCTCGTGCTCAGAACAAGGTCGGCTTTAACAGGTTGGATACTGACATTGGAAGGTCACTCGCGATGAACTCTAAGTTGACGTTTAAACAGGCGGCACTTGGTAAACGTCTGGTGAATAAGTATCGTGGTCAGATCGAAGACAAAGATCTATTAGCAAAAGCAATGGGAGCGTAACATGAATAAGGATATCGATTTAGATACTAAAAAAGGTTTGCGGAAAGCACTGTTGGCTGTAGCAGAAATGCTAGAAACAAATGAGTTAGTCCATACTAATGCAGGAATTCCTGGTGTTGGTGACATTGGCATTACGCCACAACCTGACCAAAGAAACTTTAATTTAGAAGTTTCTGCAACAAGTAAATATGATTGCGGAACAGTCGCTTGTATCGGTGGATGGTGTTGGCTTCTAAATAAGGAAGAACCAGTAGTAACAGAAGATGGCTCAATTATTTATGATTATACAGCCATAGACAGAGCAGACAATTATGTTCACTTGCAAAAAGAAAAACTAAATGAATTATTTTACCCACCATTTGGTAGATATTTTGCATACGCTGAAAGTTTTAGTGAAGATGAAGACTTTTGGAGAGTCCTTTCAGATTGTTACAAAACAGTAACACCAGCACAAGCCGCGAAAGCAATAAGGAACTTTCTTAAAAACGGGGACGCTGATTGGTTTTCTGTTATGAAAGACGCCCACCCATGATGGATGTATTACACTATATTGGGATAGTAGTCATTTGTATCTCACCTCTACTATTTGGGATCATGATAACTCGTAAGGAGAAAAAGTGATGGATATCGTTGACCGTTTACGAACCGTTGACATAAGCTGGAGCCAAGAAGGAGAGTGGTGTGCCGAGGCAGCAGATGAAATTATCAAGCTACGGGAAGATAAAAAACTAGCATTTGAATTGATGGACGTGTTTATTAAAGAAACCAATCGGTTGAAGCAAGTTTTACAACAGATTTTAGATGAAGGCTCTGGTCATGGTCAGGCTCTTGCGTATGCCGCTTTGAAGGAGAAAGAGTGATGGATGAAATTTGGTTTTGGATGGCAAAGTTTATTGCGGAACTACTTTGGCTTGTTGGTTTGGTTATCGGTTTGATTGCTGTGGTCCTTGTCACTGGGGTATTTTTGTCTGTGGTTAATTGGCTTCTGGGAAAAATAAAAAAATTAAAGGGAAAAGAGTGATGGATATCGTTGAAAGACTGCGGGAGCACAATGAGCCGCCATTTGATTACATTGCCCACGAAGCCGCCGAAGAGATTGAGCGGTTGCGGGATGCTTTGTCGGAAGCGATTGAATTTGCCGATCAGGATTATCATGCGTTGACGCCCACGGGAGAAACCATGATTTCAAGGTGGCGTTCAGCCCTTCAGCAAAAGGACACCGAAAAATTATCTCAAATGATGATCCGATGTGGGTTGGCGACAGGTCATGGCGACACTATCGACGATTTGATTTTTGAATTGGAAAAACAAATCAGAAATACTTCGAACGCGTTTAGTGATGCGCGGAAACAGATCGATCGGTTGTGTAACAATCAAAGCATCCTAATCACATCGTTCCGTGTCAACATGATGCGGCTTTGCCCAGAATACTCGCATGAGGAATTTAATAAAGATATCGCTGCTATGTTGAAGGAGAAAGAGTGATGGATATTGTTAAGCTATTGCGCGAATCAACAACCTCTGACCTTGATGCTTTCGTACTTGGGGAGTTAGCCGCCGATGAGATTGAGCAGTTGCGGTTAGCTAACTCAGACCTACAGATGTGGTTTGATTATGCCAAAACTGAACACGATAAGCTGAATGCTGAGGTACAAAGACTGCGTGGTTCATTGCAGTTTATTGCAATGGTAACACCGCTCAGTGGTGAGTCGTGGCAAAGCATTGCAAAGTTTATTAACGCTTATGCTCTTGATAAATTAAAGGAAAAAACATTGTACGATGAAGGCCCACGTCTTGATGATCGTGGCGATAACTTGGATGGGAATTGAGTGATGGTATCCGAAATAAATAACAATCCACATTACATAACGCCAAAAGAAGCGGAAGAGAAAATCTGCCCATACTATGGCATGGATAACTGCATTTCCAAAGACTGTATGGCGTGGCGGTGGGGAAAAATCTATGTCCAAAACGCGCTTGGTGAAACTATAACAACTTACAGTACAACGCATGGTCGCTGCGGAAAGGTTTTGATATGACGGACATTATTGAACGTTTACGGTCACCAGAAGCATTTATCACGTATGGGCAAATGATTAGCCCTGTCGCGCTTGAAGCCGCCGCCGAAATTGAACTGTTACGAATAGAGAACATAATGTATTCGAATAAATATTGGAATATAGCAAAAGAATTTGATATCATGAGAAGAGGGTTAGGGTGTATAGCGGACAGCGATGACGTTAGCGTACCTAATTATGTCAGGCAGTTTGCACGTGTTTTGCTTGGAGATATCAATGAGTGAAAAATCCATTAAAACAATATTATATGTTTCCGTAGGATTGTCTTGGGGAATAACTATCGCCTACTTTATTAATCTTGTGTTGGAACTCTTGATGGGAAAGGATGTAATAGGATGAGTCAACTTATGTTAAAACTTATAATGAGTGTACTGTTTGCAGTTTTTGGATGCTTTTTGGTTGGGTATGCTACCAGTTGGTATATTGGTCTTGGCATATTTTTTATAATGTGGGCCTTTGTTGGTCTGATTGAAATTGTGCAGTTCCGCATAGCTATAATGGATAGATACTAAATGAATCCAATGCTACAAGAGTTTATATCTTTGTGTTGGATAATGGCTGATGACTTTGCTCTGACGCCTATGTCAAAGCAGGAAGAAAAGAGATATAATCAACTCGTGAAAGAAATTAGTCTGATCCTTGACAATCATCTGGAACAGCAACGCAAGGAGAGCAACAATGTTGGCGATTAAAAGCGTAAACAAAACTATGTCTCACGCGAAGAAGATCCCACTCAAGAACAAGTCTACGCATAAATACGATAGGCATCCTGAGAACCACAACTTAGTTCATATGGTAGACCCGCCATCTGGATGGAAATACGGTTTCCCTAAGCCTGTTCCCAATCCTGTGCCTGACAGTATGATTGACTGGATGGTGTCAGAAGGATATCCAAAAGATAAAACACATTCGGCAAGTTTCTACAGCAATCATTTCTATGTAGACATAAAGGAACTTGAAGGTGAGTGAATGTATACATAAAGGAACTTGAAGGTGAGTGAGTATAGAGTACCATCACATATAGAACATATTACTGTTCACGTTGGCTACGACGAATCTAATAAAGGTTATTATGTGAAGACATTCAATGGCCCACTGCTGAGATGGAATGAAGCCATAACTAAACTAATAATGAGTACGACAGATGACTTCAGGATTAGTCAGCTATACAATGCATATGCCAATGCGATTATAGGTGATAGTTCTGAAGACATAGGTTACATAGCTAACCTACAGTCACTTAATTCTTTCATATCACCAATAGGAAGAATACCAAATGAAGTATTGTTAATGCTTCAAGCTGACCACACACGAAGAAACTAAGGGGGTCAATCCCCCTTTAGTTTTTCTAGTCTCTGCACACTTTCAATCAAAGACTGCATCTTTTTATTCCATTCAATCCGTGCCTCGTTGAATTCTTCAACTGTCAAAAACTCGTCAGGCATTGGCAACACTGGCCCCATGATAGAGATAATCTTTTTCGGGTCGTCACTCTTCGACGATGTAAGACTAGCAAGTCTCAACATTAAATCAACTTTATCCATGATTGTCCTCATAACATCCAGTAGCAAGGTTATATCTCACCATGATGTGACCGGGTGTACCAGTCATCTTGAAGCGTACCTTTCTCCATATCAACTCGACATTCTGTGGTGCGACTGTTGCATTACGATGCACGACAGTAAGCACGTCTGCCTTGTTGTAGAAGTGGGCTGACCCTGAGATGTCGTATCCGGTCGGTGCATTGATCTGTCCATCCTTGTCCCTCTGTAGCTTTGGTGGATGTGCAACTAACCATACGTGAACGTCATAGTTCTGTGCAAATATCCTAAGCTTCGACAGCACTTCAGACGTGTACTCTGTCTCGCTCTGTGATGACTTCCTAGCTTGTTCGATATAGTTCCACGGATCTACTACGAGTGTTGTGATACCGTACCTGATCTTCGCCACACGTGCGTGTTCCAAGATGGCGTCTACCGTAGGTGCAGTGTCATCATCAAAGCGAATAAATACAAAGTGTTCATCGATCCACTTGATGGCGTCACTCAATTCATACTCGTTGATCCTTGCACCGTTGTATCCAACGAATGACTTCTTCGCACGTTTCTCTGCAAGAATTGACAGATGCTGTGCCATAGGATTTTCAAACGAACACACTGCATGTTTCGTGCCATACTGCTCTGATAGATTAACGCAGATCTGATCAATCCAGTTTGTCTTGCCGCTCGAAGGAATACCCGTGACAACTTCCAATTCACCCGGCACTACCGTGTAGTATTCGTCAACACTGGTATATCCCGTGGACATTCCACGTTCCTTGCCGTGATGGTAGAGATCGAATACATCCTTCGTGTACTGAGACGCAGACTGCAGTGCTCTGATTGGGAATGGCTTTGCCTCGTTTAAACACTCAATGAGAGCCATATGACCATGAGCAACGAGAACATCGTTGGCATCTTTAGTACCTTCAGGCCAGTCAACAAACCAACACTTGTCACGCCCATAGATCTTGGCGATGGACTCACGAAGCTTAAGACCTTTCTCATCGCTGTCTACAGCTATGATGATCTTCGTTGCGTCCTGCAACTTACCGAATGAATTGCTGATGAACTCAGGATGTATCTTATCTGATACACCTGCACCATTCGGCACAGAGATAACGTTACTAAACCCAGCCTCGAAGACACTCAAGGCATCAATCTCACCTTCTACAATGTATACAGGTTCGTCTGGTGTAATGCCGTCGATGTTGTAGTAGTGCTTACCACCACCCGGTGTCTGCCACCAAGTCTTGTCTGGTCTACGCACCTTGACGTGCTTCAACTCACCATCGCTGTAGTATGGAAACGCATATCCCTTTTGGTCTTTGTCCCAACCAATCCTGAATGTGTAGAGCGTTGCCTCGCCAATACCACGACTCGCGAAGTACTCATTTACCTTTGAGTTGCTCCTGTCGATATTGGCTGTTGTTGCCTGTACGACAGGCTGTTTATCCATAGGCTCTGCCAATGTAGGAACCTTTCTCTCAATGGCTTCTTTGACAGCCATCTGATCACAACCTGCGTAGCACTTCCAAAGCAACTTGCCATCACGCTCTGTGATGTTTAGGCTTGGATTCCTATCGCCATTCTTATGGTTCGGGCCGGGACAGTTGGTGAGAAACCCACCCGCTGTTGCTTGTACCCTACCGTTATGAGAGAGAAGCCTTGCGACTTCTTTTGCTTTCAACTGCATAGTGATGCCTCTCTTACAATTTCCTGTAGCGTAGGCCATTCCCAACCATAGTGTCTACTGATGACACGATCCCATGCATTTTCTAACGCTCTTGTCGTGTACGGTGACAACGCCCTGACGAACTGCGTCTTCACAGCTATGAGTTTATCTGTATCGCCATTCATTCCATCAGGTGCGCGATAGAACGAGATCATTGGCTTGATGATGATATCAACGACTTCCTGTTCAGTTGCCATTGAGGATATCTTCCATCGTTACAAGCTTCTTCTGATCTTCGTACTGATCATATCTGTCCTGATTGAGGAACGTTGTAGACATTGCAACGTACATACTCTTGACGCCGTGTGCCTTCACATACTGTGCATAACCGTGTGCCGCTTTAATCAAAGCGTCAGCAGTCGCACCACGCTTGATGGCACGAAGAAATGCAGTGTGGGCTGGTTTCTTAGGATTAGCGTGAGGGTTCCTTGATGGATACGCCTTCCAGAACTCTTCAAATCTATCCATGTGTCATACTCCAAAACAGTATGTCACTTTAAAACACGAATAGACTAATCACTTAATGCAGATTTGATCATTTCCCATAATTTAACCTTGGGCCTGAGTTGAAGACCTGACAAGATG
>Ga0181355_1000795_pt1 | contig 13685 bp, 17 predicted proteins | sample Fa13VDMM15DN_FD_130099 | JGI IMG/M metagenome (GOLD analysis project Ga0181355, IMG submission 130099) | Freshwater viral communities from Lake Michigan, USA - Fa13.VD.MM15.D.N | ecosystem: Environmental > Aquatic > Freshwater > Lake | place: USA: Michigan | collected 2013-09-23 | reverse complement strand
TTCTGCTGGACTTAATTCCTCTGAGGCAGCAAATAGTGGTTGTGCCGCCGCTTCTCTTCGCGCTTTTGCATCTGCTGCTTTTATAACCGGCTTAGGAGCTGCTGATGCTTCTGCTAATGTTGAACTTGCTGAAAAGATTGGTTCTGAAACCATTGATTCTTCTACGCCCATTTCTTCCACGCCCATTTCTTCCTCATCCATATCCTCCAGATATGCTGATGATGATGCAGCCGATGGCTGAGATGGTACTATTCTTTTAGATGGATATGAATCTGTATTAGTAATTCGTACCATTTCCATTTCATACGGTTTTACTTGAGCGCTTTCTTTATAGCTCTGTGAATATCTCATAGGACTTAATGTAATTTCATTTCTTACAAGTGTAGTGCTTGGATTTGTATTTGATTTAATATCACTTGGATTTACTATTTGTGGTACATCATCATTCTTATTACGATTATAATTCCACATCGCACTACCAGAACCAGCATACGGAAATGCTGAAATTGGATTAGCTACATTAGGAGGTGACCCATAGTATCCCGATTGAAGCGGTCCAGGCATTGCTGCATAGCTATTTCCTGGTGATACAAATCGTTTCACTGGTGGATTGCCTCCTCCTGGTAATACTCCATATGACAATAGTCCTTCTGGACCGCCAGTTGGACCTCTAAGAGGAGCGCCCCTATAGCCACTGCCTCTTGGTCGTCCAATCGGATTACCAGTAGGAGTATAACCCCTTGCTTTTCTTTCATCCATTTTTGGAACATTACCCTTATGAAGAAGTACAGATTCTCCTATCTTCACATTTACATTAACAGACTGAGATAAACCAGAGTCCTTCTCTGATTTCTTCTTTGATTTCTTTTTTACTTCCTTCTTTGATTCCTCCTCTTTTTTTACCTTGTCCTTCTTTACTTTTCCGCCCTTCTTGTATTCTCTTGGAGTATTCGCCCACGAGGGTAGTAAAAATACCATTTCTATCTACACAGAATATTATTATTTCATTTTCCATTCAATCGGGTCAAATCGTTTGTAAAATCGCATTGGCGTTGAATACATATTAATATATAAAAAACTGTATGGGTCAGCCGTAGCGTATTCATAGAGTTGTAATAATTTATCTTCGTCCGTACCTATCTCCTTTACAAATGAATCTAACTCTGCTTGATTTTCTGTTCGGAAAAATACAATACAATCCAAATTAGAACGAATCAGCGTCGGCATATAGGTATTGTATTTCTGGAGCAAATAGATATTCGTAATATTCATGTGGCGATTTTGAGTCGCTAATTTTGTAATCAAATTCGCTTGTTTGCTTTTTAGAACATGAATGCAATCATCAAATACAATACAGTAATGCGGCTTACCCTTCTTCTTCTTCTTATTATGAAGCTCTGTAAATGCTTCCGTTCGCGCAACAATATCCATTAGCACATCGTTACTTAATTCATCATAATACTGGTCGCCAATATCATCAATCAATGGTTTCATTTTATCATCATTCATTGCGGTAGGACTCACTAAAAATATTAAATCAAAATGCTTATACCACGGCGATTCTTTCTTCATTAATAGATTGAGAATTAAATTGCTCTTGCCTCCTCCTTTTCTGGCGAACATTCCCATATTACACGGTTTTAATGGAAGAGGACCACCTGCCGTATCCTTTTGAGAATCATATGGGGCTAATGCACGAGTTAGTTCTGTAGCCATCTTTATAGAGTGTTAGATTGTTTTTGGAATAATTATCGCAAATCCATATCGTGCTTCTTTGAACCATTAAGCCAAGAAAAAATGCGTCCAAACGCCCAGGCATTCTTACTAAGCTTTTGACTCATGGGCGCTTTGACTCCCTTCTTGAATGACCCCAACATTCGGATACTATCTGGCTGGGTTGTATAAGCCCCGTATGCTCTGTCCCTAATTTCAGTTAATATCTTCATAGGCACTCCGCTTATTTTACTTAGTTCCGCAAGGCTATAGGAACGGTCTTCTAAATTATTCTTTTTTAGCCACTGTTGCCGATGAGTCAGTCCCATTTTATATAGGATAGATTTTAAAATCTTCCACGCATTCTATTCTGATGTCCCAATACTTGTCCTCCCCTTTTATAAATGAATTCTTCTGCTACATTTCCTACATCTCGGACAACATCTGTTATTTTTACTGCTGCCGTCTTGGTTAATTCTGGAAGTTCCTTAATTAGTTTATCAATATCTTGTTTAATCCATTTACGCCCTTCCGCATCAAGAAGACCATTTGCACTTACCATGTTCGCAACCCAGTCTTGACAATTGGACCGAAAGGCATCATAAGTATAGAATTTCTCGCCCATTTGCCTACGACCCTTCTCTAAGAACTCTGCAACAGTATATTTATTCGCTTCAATGGGGACGGCATACATTTCAGCTCCTGGCTGTTTCGTATAAGCGGCATCTACTCGTCCTTCCACTTTATCTAACTTCTCCAAAACAAGATTTCCATTAATTACCAGTCCGGTATGATATACGGAATCAACACCCGCTTTCTTCTTGAACTCCTCCCAGCGACCCGCCGTAAGCAATTGCATCGCCATCACACCAGGTTTTGCTACTGGCGCTCGGACCATAGATAAACTCTGAATCTTATCCCGACCATGAGCCTTGATGAATTGACGAAACCGTTTCGGTAGATGGTCGTTACTCGTAAGGGCGCTCCACAGGTTAGTAATCTTACTCATAAAACCCTCCTCGTCGGCTTCTTCTTGGAGTGTCGCCGTTCCACCCAGTTTCATTACTGCTGGTCGCACAGGCTGAAGGTCTTGAGGTCTTCCATACTTGTTAGGCTTTGACATCGTTCTGTGTAAAGAGAATAAAATAAAAATACCAACCATCGGTAGAAGATGTCCCTTGATGGAACAAGCAACACATTTATTCCCTATACGATAAATGGTATTAACCCAGTAACAGGTTCTATTAACACTGCGAACTTTGTAAAATACAGTGCGAATACCTCTAATACAGACCTTACTGGGTTTGATTTAATCACCTCTGGAACAATCTCCGCACAAAACTTTGCGATTCCCGATAATAACTCTAACAGTGAGTCGTGGATTTCTTACACAGTTAGTACCTTTGGAAATCTCAGTACGATAGGTGGTCTGATTACAACTGATATTACTAATGGACGCTCTATGTATTTTACAGGTGGTGTCCTTGGAGCGCCCACCTTTCAGTTTGCAACCCTTGGTAATGGTGGAAAGGTAGTTTGCACCGATGCGAATGGTGTAATGAGTACCACCATCAACGCGGGACAATTATCCTATATTACAGGGCTTACCTCACAGGCTGGTGGAATAGGACAGCAGAATACCTGGACGGATATTCAGGTTCATAATGCGAATGTTTCTACCACGGGTTCGGCTCAGTTTATTCAGCCCTACAACGCAGTAAGTGCCGATATTAGCACCCTTGTCAATCGTGCGACGCTTGATAGTGCGATTGCAAGTCTTGGGGCTGGTATTTTGAATCTGGATAATATATGGGGATATGCGAATACCAATAATCTAAACGGCGGTATTAAAACCATACAGAACGCAACACAATTCAATCCAAGTCTTGATGCGAACAGCTATTTTGTCACTGGTGTTTTTCCTACCACTTATGTATTTAGCGCAAATTGGATTGTGAATCCTGTCAGTGGTCCAACAGCAAATATCGCACTTGACCCTGCAGTATTTTATTTTGATACGAACCATAAATATGTCATTTCCTTTACGGGGATTTTTGGAACAAGTGCGAGTTGGGTTGGAACTGTTTTTAACAATTCAACATCATTGACGGTTAGTGATGCGTCTATTGCGATTACGACTTCATCACAAAATCTAAGTATTACCTTTACAGCCGGTTCAAGCAATCCGACAATCTATCTTCGGTTCGTAGGAACAACTGGAACACTACGATGGACTAATTTTACCATTAAAGAAGTTGATGTTGAAATCATGGGAAATCTTGCTCTTTCTTCTCAAATAGATAGTAATATCGTACAATCCAATGGACGAACCGCCACTTTAGCAAATGGGTTGAAAGTGAATCAAACATCATTAGCAACTGCTACATCACTAACAACCGCATCATTACCAGCTGGTGTATCGGCAAGTTCTTTATCTGGTAGTTATACATTAACTGCAACTGCTGGTGGTACTACTTTTGGCATGTGGTTGGGGAGTTCATTTACTTACATAGCAGGAGCGAAATACACTTTTACCTTTACAGGGTTCTCTACCAATGCGACTGCTACTGAAGCAATGATTCTATATACTAATACTTATACTGGTGGTGTTGGAACATTTATCGGCGATTATATCGTTAATGTTCCTATTACATCATCAACTGTTTCAGGCTTTTTTACAGCAACAAGCAATAACAATGTAGTATGGAACTTTGTAAGTTCGGCTGCAGGTAGGTCAATTTCATTTACAGGATTTACATTGACACGAGCCGATACAGAAATACCTGCAAACTTATATGCTCCCAGGATTACCACTGCTACTTCCATCGCAATGACAACTGCAGGTGGAACGCTTACGATGGCTTCTAACGGAAGCACGACGCATGTATCTGGGGATAATAGTTATGCTAAGTATGGTCCAAGTGCTTCTTATCCAGGATTCACTCTTGCTGTAGGAGCAACGCCAGATGTTGGTAGTGCGAGTATCGGACAACTCATTATCACGAATGGTGATTTGTTTATTGATGCTGCAAATAGCAAGGGAATCTATTATGGAAATTATGCGTCTGGTCGTGGAACACCAAACTTTCATACATTCTATGGAAATATGCAACTTGCGGGTAATGAGGTCATAGAAGGTGGATACACTTTTAAAAAGATTGGAGGAAACGCAGGACAGAATTACTTTCTTCTTACTGGCGAGGATTCAGGAAGTTCTCCCTATATTACCTTCTATCAAGGAAACACTCGCCGAATGTATGTAGGAAATGCCTCCGCAACTGATGCGATTATTGCCTCGGAAAATGGGGCAAGACTTGTGTTTGCGACACAAGGGGTTAATCGTATGACAATAGACACAGCTGGGGCTGTTAATTGTTTGGGTAATTTTAGAAAATCAAATGATGTTAATCCAACCACAACAAGCATATCAATATTAAATGGAGGAGCATCAAATAGCCCCTATATAGATTGGACGCTAAATGGAACTCGTAAATGTTATTTGGGCTTTGCTACAGCATTAGATTTTGATTTTCAGGTAGAAAATGGAGCTCAATTAAAACTTGGGACGAATGGAGCAACTCGCATCTCTATTGCTGCAGGTGGATTAACCACAATCAACAACAGTCTATCCGTTGGCGGTGGTGATATTATTTGTGCGAACCAGCCCTTCTGTATTGTTGGTGGGACTGGTGCTGCATCTATTGGCTATGGTGTAGGAACTCCCTTTGGGAATTTGGGGCGATTATTTGCTTATACCTCTGCGGGAATGTCAAACACATTTTTAAGTGGCTGGGACTCAACGAGTGGTGTGTTTTATATTACTCGCACTGGAAAATGGAAGGTTGATTGGTCGTTCTACTGGAACAATTTTGCAGGTGGTTCTCGTGCAACGATTACAGTTCAAAATAGTTTCAGCACGACTACCGAAACTCGCTATTGTGCGTTGAATGCTGCAGGTCTTGGTGGTGATACGACACAAGCCTATAGTTCGGTGTTCTATTGTAATTCTGGTGATAGAATCTTTGCGAGTTTTCAATCTGGAAGCGGAACGCTCTATTTTGGTGGTATTACGCATACTCACTGCACCTTTTATTTCCTTTCTTAAATTAGAATGGAAGAGCCAGAACCAGTTGTAGAAGCAGTAATAGAGCCAGTCAAACAAGTAGAGCCAGTATCTACCTTTTATCAGTATGTCCCGACAGAACCCGTTGTATTTGCTCCCTATGTTCCCGTGATTAGTCCCCAGCAGGAGATTGACGAACTCCGAGAGATTGTCCGGCAGTTGATGGTCCGTGTGGAGAAAGCGTAAAAAGATTTCTGCTTATTAAGTAGAATGGCGTTTAACTTCAACTACTTCAAAGGCTCTACCATGAATCAAATCCAAAACTCCCTGCAGTACTGGATGAACGCACTTATCCCAGCAGAAGATGCAGAAAAACTCAAGCAAGAGAAGGAAAAAGAAATCTTAGCCAATGTTGTCGTTGAAGGGGTGGAAGACTCCAAAGAGGATGAACCAGCCGAGCTTCCAGTGCCTACAGTATGTTTGCCCCAATCTCATCCTCATCTATATGACTAATAAGGATATTGAATGGTTTTGTTCTAACCACGGCATACTGTTCTATTATATATGGGATTATTTCTAATCTATATCATAGAAGATGGCTACTATCGCCCAATATACTTTTTATGTATCGTCCGACAAACGCCAGTCTGGGACAAATACTGATATGAATATCCAAATGTCCCAGATTATCACCCGACAAGCGCGAAATAGTTATTTTCAAGCAACCGTACATGGAGTAACTGTCCCCTTCTCATTCTACCAGCTGTCCTCTGATATTCAAGCACTAACTGTCACCATTACACAGGGTGCTAATATATTTGTTACAACACTCAACATGACCGTTGGTAATTATTCCACAGAAACCGTCTTGGTGGAACTCGCTACGAAACTAACGGCAATCTGCGTAGGACCTATTGGTGCTTGTACTTCTTTTACTCCCACTTTCAACTTCGTCTATAATACAACGACAAGTAAAAGTACCCTTGCTCTACTAAGCACTGTTCCCAGCACCTCTCCAGCGAATACATCGGCGATTACCTTGGGGTTTGGCTCTAATCTTTCCCTTGGACTCTTCTTTGGTTTCACCTCAAGTCCCACCTTTTCTATTGGACTTTCTGCGACCGGCTCAAAACCGGCAGTCGCCAACCCAGTAAGTTATTTACTACTTCGCTCTCCCTCCTTACGACAATATAAAAATCGTGAATGGGTAGTGGAACAAGATGTTTTTTCTGATATTCTATATCATATACCGGTTCAAACCAATGCTAATACATACATCAATTGGTACGGTGACGCGCATCCTGTATCACTTGTTAATGACACGATTTCTTCTTTGAACTTCTACTTGACAACGAATTTGTCCTATACTGCCATTAACCTTCAAGACCTTTCTTGGTCTTTTCGTATGACAATTGAGGAAGTTCTACAACCGAACTATGAATCCCTTTATTCTACGGCTTTTGTAAATCAAAACTTTGTAAATGCACCTACAGAAACGGATGCAACGGAAAATGAGAAAGCACAGTTAGAAGTAGAACGGCAAGATGTTCTCAAACGCATTGAACGGTACAAAAAGAAACTGGATATTAAAAAAATAGCAGATAAGCTGGAAGCCTCACGAATTCAACCAGAAGGAAATAATGAGCCTCAATAGAATGTTCTACTACAATCAGAAGGGCAACCCCGTTCAAATCTTTAATACAAGACGCGCAAACTTTTCTGACGGCGGATTTGTTAAATATCATCCAAATAACCGATTCGCTCATGAGGATTCTATTGCAAGTTACTTAGAGCCAGGGTCGCTTGTGATTCCAACGAAAGTGGTCGCGTCCGGCGTAATGGACGGCTACAAAGGAAAACTCACAGATAAGACTGTAGAGGATGTATCAAAATTAGCGAATGTGATAATCATGCCTGGGGAATTCGTAGTAGCAAAAAAGTATGCCCGAGATGTGGAACGCTATTTAAAGAAACATGGTATTGAATTGCCTTTGAAAGAATAAAATCTACGGAGTAGTAGTCATGGTGTTAGTGCAATTTATCATCACCGCCGCAAATAACGACACCTATTTTACTATGCCCGTATCGGGTAAATGCAGTATTCGTGTGCTACATGTTGCTTACCATGCTACGGAAGCCGCTACGAACTCCCGCGTCGTTCAGATTCGCTCCGACCTCCTTCTATTTCCTTACAGCCCGGCACGATTTCTTACGATGGTAAGTAATCCATCTGGAAATATGACGATTGATGCAAGTCATAATGAATATAACCTTCAGAACATTGTTCTTCAAGGACAGATTCGTTTAGCGGTCGTTGATAATGCTACTGGCGCACAACCCGCCACTTTTCAACATTTGGTTCTCACTCTCCAGATTGAGTCTATGAACGAAAACTTTAATCCAAAGGACCAGTAGAGATGCTCCGACGAACCCACCCAAACCACTTCGCTACGGTACATACAGATTACACAAAAGAGCAGATTCCATTTATGTCATCTGCACCACTTGTGGAGGAAGCCCATGCTCCTCATCGTTCCGCGACCGAACCGATTAAGAAAGTATTACCTCCTCCTCCGAAACAAAGCAAGTTCCAAAAACGATAAAAAGATGTGAGTTCTACTCTGTTTTTTTTTCTTTTTTACCTACAGATACAAATGTCCCTTCACACCGTTGGTTCTGATGCTAAGTATATCCTCCCCGCCTCGTATGACTCCGTCCCCCAGGCGTTTATGTCAAATAAGAGCGCCAAGCCGATTCCTTGCTCTCTCCAGACTGTCAATATCCCCGCGCTGACCGCCTCGGCAAATGCGTCCGGTACATCAATTTTACAACTCCCGTGTGGCAGCTCTAGCGGAATTATGTTGAACCCATACATCCGCTTTGATGTTGTTCCCACGGGCGGTGATGGTACTTCGGTATGGAAGTGGAAGGGTGTTAGTAAGTCGGCATCTTCTTTGATGAACCGTCTTTCTACCTACATCAACTCCGTCCAGGTTGATAATATCCAGAACTCCGACGCGGTTTATGATTGCCTCTTCGCCCACTCTACTTCACACGACTGGTATTCGCACGACGCACAGGTCCTTATGGGTTCTAATGTGGAAACGACAGGACAGGCTTCACAGACAGTTGTTCTGCCCCTTATTGGTGCGCTCGGCACTCAGCAGGGTGTCCCTCTGTTTGCCCTCAACGGCACTCTCCAAGTTCAATTGGACTACAACTCGGTTGCTCGTGCCTTTTACCAGTCGGCTGGTACGGCAATCACTGGCTTTACAATTAGCAATGTGCAACTTGTTTATGACAAGGTTTCGGTAGAGCAGGGTTTTGTGGATAAGGTGAAGTCGGATATGGCGCAGGGTCGCAAATATGTCCTTGGCTACACCAACTTCCAATCTACCACCATCCAATCAGCTGCTGGTACTGCCTTCTTTAACTACGGTCTAAATGTGTCTTCCCTACGCGCCCTTGTAGGTCAGCAAATTCTATCAGCCGACCTTACTACAATTGGTAATCAGGGTCTTTCACTTGTGAATGGTCTATCACAGTTCCAGGTTTCACTTGATGGTCGCCTCATTAACTCCAACACCCTTAACGCAGCCACCAGCCCCGCCCTTGTGTTTGCCGAACTCAACAAGTGCTTTAGCCGTCTGTTTGATGCGTCCATCACGGACATTACTACCGGTCCGGCTGGTGCTTCTCCCTACGCCACACACTCCTTTGCAGTTGGTGTTTCAGCGCAGCGCACCAATGAGGCGCTTGCCTTCAGCGGTTCGCCCGTGTCGGTTGTTGGTGTGAATTTTACCACAACTGCGGCTACTTTCACGATGTTCTTGACCTTTATTTCGGATTACCAAATTTTAATTGACAGCTCGGGAAGCATTGAAATCATCCGATAAAAATTGAAATCATCCGATAAAGTAGATGTATCAGATTCTTCCTTATTCATACCAACAGGCAAAACGCCTCGGTGTTTTTATTACTCCAAGCGATAATAGCAAGAAGAAGATAGATGTGTTTAAAGGGAATAAAAAGATTGCATCCATTGGCGACCCAAACTACCAAGATTATCCGAACTATCTTAAGAAGGACAGGGCATTGGCTGAGGAGCGCCGCAGACTCTATCATCTCCGTCACAAAGGAAATTCCGATAATGTAGGCACTCCGGCTTACTACGCTTCAAAAATATTATGGTAGGTCCAGTCGTTTTACTGCCTTATTAAAAAACTCTTCATTCATTTCTATACCAATCGCATTACGCCCCATGTTATATGCTGTACCTACAGAGTTTCCAGAACCAAATGTAGGGTCAAGAACTGTTCCGCCTACAGGGCAATAACGCCCAATGAGCCATTTATAAAGCTCATTTGGTTTTTCTGTAGGATGAGAACCACGAATACCTTTTTTATCAATATTAAGAATGGATAGAGAACATCTCACTCCATCACCCCCAGATGCAATAAGGCGTTTTTTACTACCATAACAGTTTGTATTTTTTGCATTTTTATCATTAGTATCATTCCACGCTTTTTTACCTGGAGCATCCTCATCAATACGATGATAGAATGCACCATTTTTACTAAACACATAAATCATTTCATGAGAACGCATCGGCATTTTATTCGCCATTAAAAATGATACACCGCGTTCCTTATTCCATACTAAATCATAACGAAACTCATTAGGATTACTTTGGATAAGTTCATATCCAAACCTGGTAGTACAAAAATGGATACAGGGAGTATGCTCGTTCTTACGAATCCGCTTAACTTCCTTCCAAAATTCTTCAAGATTAATTTTAATATCCCACGAGCATGGTTTATTTTCAACGACGATATTTGAATTAGGTTTTCCAGGTTCGCATTTTCCAACACACTTACCACTACGCTTAGCACTAAGACATCCATAAGGTAAATCACAAATAATTAAATCACACGACGCTGCCGGAAGTTGCTTCATAATTTCAAGACATTCTCCGTTGTATAAAGTAATTTCTACCATCTACTATACATCATTAAATTGGATTCATTAAATGAACCGCATTTAATAATTAAAAAACGCTTAATTCACGGGACTGGTATGGATTGTTATGCAGTTGATTGAGGCGCTTATCAATCTTCTCCAATGCCTTCATACGCTTCTCCGCTTTTGCTTGGTACTTTGTAACTTTGTAATCATCCTCATCACTATCCATACTATCCTCATCCGCAGTAGTCGTTTCCGTATCATAGGAGTACTTAGGAGGAATCTTCTTCTTCGGCGCTTGTTTGCGTTCGCGACGCTTACGGGGCTTTACCTCAGGCTCTGATTCGCTATATTCAGACTCCGACGGCGCAGGGGTGGGCTGCGGAGTTGGCTCTGGAGTTGGCTCAACAACTTTGTTCTTTGGCTTACGCACTTGCTTTGGTTTAATCTTTACAAGAATTTTATCCTCTGGAATGCTCTCTGGGACAGCTTCCTTTACAACTGCACGGCGTTCTACTGCCTTTGCCTTATTGCGTTCAATCAACTTCTCCAGGTTTGCCTTTTGCTTTTCCGACATCGGTTTCTTTTCACGAACCTCCCTCTCATACTTGGAAGGAGAAATCTCCTTCATAACAGGCTCTGGTGGGGGCGGAGGAGGGGGCTGGGGCTTTGGAACAGGTTTATCCATCAAGACGACTTCGCCAATGGGGGTAGGAGGTTTAGAGGCTTTGCGGGGCATGTTTTCTTCTTCTACTGACACGACAACAAATTAATTTCGGACCGGAACGCATTTTTAATTAATACCGCCTCCGCGACCCCGAACCATTCGTTGCCCGGACATTCCACCGTGCGCCATTGCTGGTTCGCCACCGCGACCCATGATACGACCAAGACCCCCCTTTATTCCACCCATTGGAGCATTATACACGCCGTATGGAAATCCACCAGGCATATTAACACGACCACCATCTGCCTTAGCATAATACATCTTACCATCAGGCATCATGTGACCGCCCACCATACCACCATCAGCCATCGCCATACCACCACGACCCATCTTCAACTCAGTAACTGCATCCTTCACATCCTGCACGGAAAGGTTTGCCTTTGCAGCCTCCGCAGGGAACTGCTTAATAACGCTGATGAGTTGTGCGGGGGTGTTAATAACCTTCGCCTTGAAACCAGCGGGGACTTCTCCACCAGCCTCAAATCGCTGTACGACCATACCACCCTTAGCGTACAACGAATTGACACCACTTGCAAGTGATGGACCAATCACTGGAATCATACCACCAAGGGCTGTGGTTGCGCCCTTAGCAACTGTCTTGGCTACATTAGCGACAAATGAACTGACCGCACCCATTTTTTGTTCTAACACTGTTTAGAAAAGAAATTCATATAGTTCTTCAATAGGAACAAGAATCATCTCGGAGCGCCATCCATCGCCTCCCTTTACACGACGATATTTATTATCAATAATCAGTTCCTTAAGAGCATCCGTAGGAATCAAATAGAGTGTAGGGGACATCGTAGGAAAAATAATGAAGTACGCATAGAAATTGGCTTCTGTAGTAGATACACCAGATGGTTTTCCATTACAGGCAATCTCAATAGCCACATTCCCAGTACGACAAGCCATTCTATCGCTCTTTACCTCATATTTGACCTTTGCTCCTTCGTATGTTAGTTCTAAGTCCCATCCCTTACAACAGGGAGGAGAAAACTCAACAGTGTCGTGTTCTATGTAGTCAAGTAGTTTGTTTTCCCATTCTTTACCAAATGCTAAATCGCATTTAAATCCCATTCTACCGTAGTATAGATATATAGTTAGAGCATTTGGCGCGTACTAATCGCATACCATTTTTTATCAAAAATCATAAAAATTGACACTCATATAAATCTAATTATAAATCAGTGTAAATCAATAATCCATGGAGAAATGCAATCAAATCAAAGATGAGATGCAAAAAGAGATAGAGGCATTCAAAATAGTTGAAAATGAGTATCTTACTAAACATGCAATTCATACACAAAATGTTAGACAATTGAAATCTAATCTTAAAATTGCTTCAAACAGTTATATTAAATGTCGTGATTGTAAATCACTTGTTAAAATAATCAATATTGAATCACATAAAAATACTATGAAGCATATTATTTCATCACTTCCTAAGTCAGATAAAAAGGGCGCACTCTAAATAATCCACCCATTTCGCGTACAAATTACGAGTGTCTATTTTTTTGTAGAGTCGTTAAACATATTAAAATTATAGGGCTAAAAACATAGTAAAAAACCTGTCTTTCCCGTCCCATTTAAAAATACTATAGACTATGGGGGTATGGTCCATCTACTATCCATTCATCAATCTCTTCATTGACTCTTCTCCATCAATTTAGTTGTATCAACCCAGAAAGGCATACTATTCAATATACTTTTAGCCCATATAACAAATTATGGATACTGTTTTTAAGAAAGAGTCGTAATCATATTAGAAATAAAAGGCGTGTCATATATTTAGAGATTATAACGCAAAAAAACCCAACAGCACCATGGAGGTACTGTTGGGTGTATTAGAAATCGTTGGGGCTAATTCAATAGTCATAATATAATTTTAAAAGTGATGATTTAGCCCTACTCACTATCAGAGTCAGAAGATTCAGATTCAGAGTCGGTCATCTCCGCAAGTTTCTTTGCTTTCTTTGCAGCCTTCTTTGCTTTCTCTTTCTCAAATATCTTCTTCGCTTTCATTTTCTCCTTATCCTTCCGTTCCTTATCAAAGAGTTTCTGAGCTTCTTCCTTAACTTTTCCTTTGAGCTTTTCATTTTCCTTTCGTAGTATGTCATTTATTTCTTCCAAGTGGCGCAGTTCAGAATATCGTGCTACATTAAATTCCGTCCAACGCTCTTCCCATATTTTATCAACTTCTTGTAGCTTTCTCTTCTCTGA
>Ga0181355_1000794_pt1 | contig 13700 bp, 22 predicted proteins | sample Fa13VDMM15DN_FD_130099 | JGI IMG/M metagenome (GOLD analysis project Ga0181355, IMG submission 130099) | Freshwater viral communities from Lake Michigan, USA - Fa13.VD.MM15.D.N | ecosystem: Environmental > Aquatic > Freshwater > Lake | place: USA: Michigan | collected 2013-09-23 | reverse complement strand
TCTCGATATCATTATTAAGTTGACGTTTACCCAACAATCACATATACTATGGGCATGATGAATAAAGAAATTACTTACGAGATGTACGACGACAACACAGGTGAATGGCGCAATGTAACTGAGCCTGCTATTGGTGGCATCAAGTGGCAGAAGCGTGAATCATTGGGTGGTGAGACACAGTCTGCTTACTATGATCACTCCTTCTACAAAGTGCCCTTCTATGGCCCTTATGATCAGGGCCGTATCCATAGAGCGCTCAACAGGTTATATCCTGCTCGCTTCAACAAGTTCGGTGGCTATTCCACAGTGAGTGCTGTTGAAAAGCTTGATGATCAACACATTAAGGTAGAGATGTGCTACCACATAGGAGACTAACATATGTCCAGTAAGCTCAGACCATTAGAAGACATCGTTTTATCAGTGCGAGAACCTAGGGAGATTAAGGGATCGCTTATTTGCGCCATACAAGATAGTGATATACCCACTCTCGATAAACGCAAGCTCATTGTGAACATTGACAGGTGCATGACTATCAAGGATATACAGCGCTTGTTCTACAACGCTTTACTCAAGTTCGAAGGATGTGGAGTACTATAATGGATAAGTTTATACAGTTTGTATTGAACGTGTTAGCTAACCTCATAGCACTGGCCATCTATGCTACTGCAACATATTTCATTTGGAAGGCCATTTGGTAGTTGCTTTAAACCCAACTTCCATTATACTAACGAATATGACATTACATGCAGTAGCAGCAGCAGGTGAGGAGACCACAGCATATACCGTTGGCAGTGCCATTGGCAAGCTGCTTGGTCTGAAACGCATGATCGATCTTAACATGACCGATCACAGTAGCAACCCAGAAGGTATGCGTGGGATGATGCCCATGTTCTCCAAAGATGAGGTGTTGAATGAAGTTGAGACTGTGATCAACAAGCTCAACACCATCACATACCCTTACAAGATCTAAAGGAGAACCATGAGTGAAACAATTGAACAGACTAAACCCTATGACGCAGACCTGCATTGCAAGAAGATTGCATGGATGGTGGCAAACAGTCCTGACTGGGACTATGAGAAGCAAACCCTTGAGGAGTATTTGGAGACCGTACCTGAGTATCCCACTGATGAACAAGTCAAAGACTTCAACCATCTGTACGTGGAACCTTTCGTACCTTTTAAGAAAGAGAAATGTTATGAAGGAGAACAAGTAAATGAAGCATCGCAATCACTTTGATCAGAACGGAGACATCCGAGACATCTTTGCAGCACTGGCCATGCAGAGCTTAATGAACCTGCGGCTGCAGCTAGAAGATGCTGCCACACCTGCATGGATAGCCACACAAGCATACCGATATGCTGATGCCATGCTTGACGTTAGAGATGAAGTCAGCCATAATACAACCAACAAGGAGACACTAATCAATGAGTAATAATATTACAGGAGCAGTAACCGACAAACTAGTAGAAGCATTTGAGTTCTTCAATGCAGAGTTAGATACCCAACTGGATAACCCCGTGTTCACTCTGATACCCAACCGTGGGCGTCAGAGCTACTATGGTTGGTATTGGCAAGGACGGTGGAAGGATGGCCGCAAGACCTTGCCTGAGATCAATATTACTGCTGACACCTTGAAGCGCTCAGTGGAAGAAATTTGTGAGACCATCATTCATGAGATGGTGCATTATGCCAACAATGTGGCTGGTGTGGTGGACTGCAATGCCAATCAGTATCATAACAAACATTTCAAGAGCAAGGCTGAGTCATTTGGTCTCAAGGTGGACAAGGTGAAGAACAAAGGGTATGCTCGTACTGCATTGGATGAGAAGGCAGCCAACATGGTGAAGAAGTACAAGAGCAAGTATTGCAAGAATGATAAGAACCCTTTTCATGTGTACCGTGTGACTGAAGAGCGGGTGAGCATTGTGAAGAAGAATGGCAAACGATTCATTGCCATTGATGGCACCTTGGCTTCAGAGGCAGAACTGCAGTATGAGTCAGGCACCTTGCGTGAGCTTGTGGAGCATTTGTTGCAGAGCTACATCAGTGAAGGTGCAGTGATGCATGGTACTGAACGCATCAAAGAACTTGAGGAGATGGCCTAACATGGAATACATCATCATGGGCATGACAGTGGCTGCATTGAGTTTGTTATTGACTGTGCATTACTAAGCCTGTACAATACACAGTATGATGAATACACAAATGGAATACAAAACAATACCAACGTCATTCAAGAAGAAGGGCTTCACTTATACCCAACTCAAGAGAGAAGGCAAGAGAGCCATCTTTCAACAGACCAGAGCAGATAGTGCTTTGAACAACTATGAGGTGGTTAAGATTGGTCGTCACAATGGCTACATCATGGGTGGTGTGATGATCGAGCCATCTGAAACGTATCCAGGATCTTCTTTGTGGGGCATTACGGGATGGACTTGCACCAGCATTGATGAAGCCATGAAGCGGTATGAAGGATTGGATAGCTAAATGATGTGCATTGTCATATTGCTAGGACTGAGCTGGTGCTTGGGTTGGTGGACTGCCTTTGTGATGCTGAACAAGCATTGGAAGACAGATGTGAAGCAAGCATTGTTTGGATGGATTGTCAAGAAGATTGGCAAGTTGGATTAGTCACAGTGGGGCCCATAGCTCAGCGGTCAGAGCAGGGCACTCATAATGCCTTGGTCCTAGGTTCAAATCCTAGTGGGCCCATGCACAATTGTCACATACAATAAGGAGATACAATGGCATTAATTACTATAAGAGAGTACATGGAACAAAGACGCAAAGCAATAGACCGTTATGTAGAGGGTGAACATAAGTGGTTGGGTGATACACATGCCACAGTGGATGTATCTTACAATACATCTCCCATACCTTGGTACTGCAAAGAAGAACAACCTGTTTTAAAATGACAGTGGTGTTTCGCGTCATGGTGTAGTGCGCGAGAGCCACAGGTTAATAGCGAACCAGGGTACGCGAATTCCTATATATAGAACAAAAGGTTCAGTGGGTATATAGACGCATGCCCAAATTTTTTTTGCAAAATCTCGCTAGAATTCCATATAGGCTTTTTGCTTTACTTTACTGACCCTTCCGCCACCTTCTGTCCAGTTAGCTTTAAGCTACACCACAACCATCACACACACACCATCTTCATTATTCACTCAAGCCTACAGCACAGTAAAACACAGTCAATGTGTGTATCCAGTAGCATCAGCACCATCAATTGCATTAGCCATGGTCAAGTGTTATGTGGTACTGAATATCTTATATGTGGGCGGTGCCCGGGGCGGCTGCGCCGCTGTGGAGTAAGGGGAACTCAAATAATGCAAAAACTGTTCATACAAAGTATATTTTTAGCTCATTGCCAGCTGCAACCACTGAATATCCTCTGAAATAACAATTGTCGGTGACCATTTTGCGATAGAACTTCTCCCAAGCTTTATCAGAGTTGTGGATTGTGGCCACCTTGCCTCTGAGCGAAACATAGGTATTTTGCTTGATGGCGCGGTTTATAGTGGCTTGCAATTTGATGTTGTTGTTGTAGAAGCTAGTGACAAACTGTTTGATTGCTTTTTTATTTCTGGAAATGTACTTTTCTATTCTTTTTTTGCAGCTGCAGTGTATGTCTTTTTGATAAGATTCTATGTCCAGATAGATTTCAACATGTTGGTTCTTGAGCTCAAGTGCAAATGCATCTGAATCAATGATTAATTTAGTTGTTACACCAATGATGTTGTTTGAATTTAAGGTGTTCATAACATTAATTATCCAATGAATAACCTGGTTCCATATGTAAATCATGCAGCTGCTCAAAAAATTAATGCATTATTCAGATTAAATGCATAATGACAATAAATAATTACAGTTCTTTCTAATTACGAGACTGGGTGAATTCGGTGGAAACCTCAAAAGAGAAAATACCGAGCCAAGCATGAAACGCTTTTCATGAAGGTGTAGAGACTACTGGAGGCACAGGAAGCCTTAATAACCAGCCAGAGCGCCCGGCACCTTAACAGGTGAAGATATAGTCCGATCCTACTGGTGACAGTAGCTACAAATGACTATCATGCGTAAACACGTTCAGATGAACAAGTTGCGTAAGAACTAGAAGTGATATGAATCTACTAAGGGTATACTGCCCCATCGTAATCAGAAAGAACTATAATTATTGTTTCAACTCAAAAGAAGATAATAAATTTACATTTGTATGTTTAGATATCTGTGAGTTAGTAGCTACTGTGGAAAGAGAGCAAAATACATTAAAGTACGCACGTATTGAATTAAAATTGCCTGATACTGTGTTAAGAGGTATGAATTTATTTTGAAACTCTTCAAAAATAAATGTCTTATTATTATTCTGTACATACAGACGGTTTGTGTTGAGAATTTGGTTTTCAAAGAATGGATCATACCCCAATGCATTATCAAAATAAATAGCTTTTCCAAAACTATTATCTGTATTTTCATAATTGTAAACAGGTGCTTTTCTATCTGCTGATAACTCAAATGCAAATGTTGTTTTCGCCCCACTTAAAGCAGTCAAGGATGCAGCTGATGTGGCTGTTGAACGCGCATCAATATCATAAACTTCAACACATGCATTTGAAGGGGATGAAACTGTAAAACAAAATGTTCCTAATTCACCAGTGCAAATGTTTGTTATAACAGCTGCAGACACAGCACTCAAGCTTGTATCAGCAATAGTTATTATTTTGTATAATTTAATGGGTGTGTTGGCACTGCAACCATACACTTCAACTATGCCTTTATTACCATTATATATAACACCGGGCCTTATTACTACTAAAGATGTATATACAGTGATTGATTTATTGTCTAACATTAAGCACATGTTTGATATTTCATTTGCGCTCACAGCATTGGAGCTTAAATGAGGATATTCAAAGTCAAATATATGAAATTCTCTTTGATATGCACTGTTGGCAATAGATAGAGTGGCGACTTCAATTGCATTGGTTCGCTTGCCACTCACAGTTGCAACATAACTATTAGCCACCACGTCAAGTGTATTTTTGCGCTTGTATCTTGAATCAATGATCAAATTTCTGCCGTACCCTGAAATTGATGTCTGGAGCATTCCTCTTACAGATGATGCTGGTTTTACTATTGTGTGAGGTACGATATTAGCATAAAATGGCTCATTAGTTGTATTATCTATTCTATAGATATGCAATTCATTCTTAAAGGTATCTGAAACAATTACATGATCATCTGATGCATCAAATCTACCCCAAGCGCTTAAAGCTGAGCCTGCAGATATGTGCTTAATACCTGTATTAGTTGCAGATAGTGGATATATCTTCTGAGTAATAAATTTATGATCAATGCTTGAGCCAGATAAATCATTATATCTAGAGCAATTAATTGATTCAATAGAAGAGCTTGATGCTTGATTGTTGCTAAATATGTAATTACTGTTAATTCTTATGTCACTGTTCACTAATGGTGGTGTTTGAGATTGTAATAATACTGTTTTATAAGATGATAGAGAAACATTTGCTGTTGACAATGGCACAGTTATGAGTTTATAATCAATAAATGAAACACTTTTATCGTAAATTAATCTACCAACAGGATTGCTTTGATTGGATCGTCGTTGTTCTTCTGTGGTTGGTATAAAAAATCTATCAACATAATAATCTATCTTATAATATAATGCAAAAGGCACAGTAAATGAAGCAGTTTGATTGTAAGTAGTGTCCCGCTTGACACCTATAACAGGGGATTGCAATATTCTTTTATAGAACTTATTGAGAGTGTTTTCTTCTAGCGCATCAACTCTATAGTATGGAAATAGTTTCCAGGTACCTGCAGTGTCATCTGTAACTTCTACTGTTTGGTCAAGAGCATAAAAATCATTATTAAAGAAATTATTGCTAGCTATATTATACTCCCATGCATCAGTAGATGTACGAAATGTTTTTGCACTTGAATTGATTGATGTAATGGTAACATCTTTGGGCATATTTTTATAAAATACGCGAGTTCTTAATGAAGGGTAAAAATAATTGAAATCGGGTGATCCACTGTAAGTATATGTTCTGGTACTGCTATTATAAAAAGTTATGGGTATCTTGTTTCTTTTAGCGCTTACTTTAAGACCTGGTAAACCAAGTGAAATGTTATAGGCTGATGTGACAAACGGGAATGCAGCAGGCAGCACCTTAGCAACTTGACCTGCAGATAGAGTGGGATTAAGCTGATATTGAATTCTATCAGTGTCGTACCAAGTACTGGCTGTCAATCCAGTTGAAGAAGTTAGTGTTGAAGCGACAGTAAGATTTAAGCGATTGTAATTAATTACACCGTAATTCGTTTTTATAAGAGCTGGAAGTTTAAAATAATAACTTGGCATATTCTATAACCTCTTTATTTTCCCTCACAGGTATAACACATGCAACATATATTTCCCTCATATACAGGCTTTGCCTTTTTCTTAGTACATTTTGGACAATCTTCATTTGCAGGATCATTTTTTTTGTTTTGTTCACCTGGACATTTGTAATCATTTTTACCACATAATTTATCACCCATTGTTCTACCTGCCCAGTAGTCACAGCCAGGGGTAGGGGGGTTTAAATCGTCGTCTTTATCCCCACCCCACCATGATGCTATTCCCATATGCTACCCTCCGCTAATAAATCTGTGAACACCATCTTTGTTTCAACACCATTGATTGGTAGAAATGTTATTTCATTAAAATTGACCCGATATGTTAATCCTGTATCGCTCATGGTAACTTCAAGATAATTTGCGTTTGCATCGTATATTTTTTTAATATTTATGTTCACACCGTCTTTTGTAATAGTGTGATTGTTCACACCCAATTGTGTAGAAACCACTGTTGATTCATTGCCAATATTAACTGTTTGTCCTTGTTGTACATTTGGTATGTACTGAGCAACATAGGGAGCATTATCAAAGTATGTCATGTTGCCAGATGAATTGACAGCAGTCACTGTGGAGTCCAGTATCACATTGCTCAAACCTACTACTGCAGTGCTATTACTATAGTTTAATCCATTGAATGCAAGAAAATTAAAAGCTGTTTGAGACACTATGATCTTCTTAGGAGGATACTGAGATGCCACAGCATTTGCACCACCACTCAGTGCATATGCATTGGTACCATAATATGGCACCAATTGGTTGGATGCACTTATGGAGCCCAGATAGCTGAAGTCAATGAGCCGCTGTTTGGCACTCAATGGTGTTATGTGTGGCATGTCTTGTAGCATGGTGGCCAGAATGCCAGCCACTTGAGGACCAGCCATGGAAGTGCCACTGTACTTGCCACACCCATATGCACCCAATGCTCCACCTAGATATGTTGCAGCAGCTGTGGTGGGCAGTGCACTGTTTATGTATGTGCCTGGTGCATATATGCTAACACCTCTGCCATAATTGGAATATTCTGCTTTCAAGGTTTCATTGTTGCGTGCTGCAAAATTGTATGGTGCACCTGTTAAGCTTCCATTAACTGAATATGAACCTGTGGCACCCACACATATGACAGGGTTGTTGGTTTGCACAGTCCATTGAGTGGAAGGGTAACATGGTGAAGGCTCTCTGCAGTAATATCCATTTCTTATGGTGTCGTACAGAGGATCAGAGGGCACAGTTATCATCACACTGTCATTGCCTGCTGAATGCACAAAATGTATTTTTGCATCAGTTAAAGCTTTGACTTGTTGATTCACAGAGTCATGCAATACACCTGGATCCCATCCATAGCTGTTGTTTGTAACTGTGGGCCTGCTGGATAATGCAACAGATTGCATTTTTGTGTTGTGCCAGTTTAGTAACAACCCATATGCTTCTATGAGACCAGTTGTACCTGTTCCAAACCCATATGAATCAGAAAAATTCAAATGCATGCTATATATGTTTGCATCTGTGGCCCAACCAAATGAAGAGCCTGCCACAGTCCCAGTGCAGTGAGTTCCATGTCCATTTGCATCACTGTAAAAATATTGATCATCAGCTTGTGTGTTGTAACTGGTTCTGGTGATCACACCACCCATGCCAGCATGTGAACCACACCAATAATACATGGTGTTTTGACCAGTAGATAATGCATTGTTAAGAGGAAACACAGTCAAGGAAACAGTACCAGTTGTACCACCATTGTTGGATACTCTGTCAGCATTAAAAGGAACGTTCACTGCTGAACCAATAAAAAATGGGTGTGATGCAGTGGACCCATCCAACACAAAATCATACACAGTGGTTCTTCTTTGCACAGTGGGCTGCACCTTGTCTGTGGCCACATACACAGTAGCTATTGCAACACCATTTATATAATACACCATGGGACTTCCCACAGAGACATTCAATGTTCTGCTGGCAGTCACCGGGTTATACAGGGTCCAGTTGATTTGTTGCAATCTGGAATTGCCATTGCTGTCTCTCCATTCTGGATGGTCTGATTTTATGCCAGAATCAAGAATTACTACATCCACACCTGAGCCCGTTTTTGTGTGTGTAAAGTTGGTGTTAAAAGGAATTATGCCAGACAAGCTAGCACACCGAGCCAATCCCCAATTGTCGTGTTTGAAATTATTTAAAGAGCTGTATACTGGTGTTAAAGTTCTGTTTTGACCCATGTAATGCAATTTTGCTAGTAAATCAGATTTTTCTTCTAAACTAAAAATTAATGGATGCTGCCTCAGTGCATCTGCTGCTTCAGGTGTCATCTCCACTTGAATTGAAAATTTTGAATAAGGCATGTAATCTTGTATGTCAGTAAAATCAATCAGTTCAGTATTCTCTGTGCCTGCAGGAGCAATTCCAGGGGTAATCAATTCATTTATTATTTCATCAATTTTTTCCTCACTGTCACATGTTATAATGTATATTTTTTTCATGTTAAAATATTTATGATATTAAATTAAAAATAGATCCTACAAGAGGAGTCGGTGTAGGTGTTGGAGTGGGTGTAGCTGTAGGTGTTGGAGTAGGTGTAACAGTAGGTGTTGGTGATATTGTGGGTGTGGGTGTAAAGGTAGGTGCACCTGTGGGTGTAATGGTGGGTGTTGGAGTCACAGTTGGCGTGGGAGTGGGCGTAGGGGTTGCGCATACACCGTAGCTTATGATCGGAAAAGGGGGTCCTCCTGCACTTTGTTGCCATCCAGTTTGAGGAGGGTTTACAGAACCTGGTGAAGTTGTATTTACATAATATACTGTCGCCTGGTTACCGTTAATAAATTGTGCCATCAACCATAAAGCAGCACTAGAATTGTATACTACTCTAACTGTGACCACACCACCCAAAGTTTTAGTCCAATAATTTCCACCTGATGAATAGGTGTAAATTCCAAACACTTCACTAATTAGTGATCCTGAAACACATATATTATCAGTTCTAGGCACAGGTGTAGGTGTTAAAGTTAAAGTAGGTGTGGGTGTAAAGGTAGGTGCACCTGTGGGTGTAATGGTGGGTGTTGGAGTCACAGTTGGCGTGGGTGTTGGTGTGGGTGTGGGTGTCCATCCTGGGTAACTCAAAGGTGCACTGCTATACCTAAAATCTGTTCCATTGCCTTGTGAGTCTCTTGCATAAGCAGTGAACAGTGCATTATTATTGGAATTTACAGTAACGTTGCTGTATGTGTATTGTGTGCCGTTGAGAGCGCTGCAAATAATCCATGTATTGAAATTTGGATGTGTAGCATTTACCCCGACACCATAAACAGAATATGGAGCTGGTGCATAAGCTGGGAGAGTATTTGTACCTGAAGCAGAATTATAACATGTGGTTACAAAAGAGACTATAGTTCTAGTTCCTGATCCAGTAGCTGTTACATCCACTCTTGGCTGAGGAATGTTTGCTGGCAATTGTTGTGCTGGGTTGCTTTGAGCTGCAGGAGCTCCTGCATTAACAACAGCATTAAAAGTTAATCTGCTAGTAGCAGCTAATCTTTGAGATCTTTGCAGATCTGTAAAACTAGGAGGCGTAGCCATGTTTTTATATATGTTATGCGGGCAATAAGCCTGCAGTGAATTGTGAAGTGTAAGTTGTGTACGTACCGTTTGCGCTATACAGCTTAAAACTCTGCACATCTACATATGCTTTATATCCATCGTCAACGTTAATAAAAGTACCAGCACTTACAAATACGTCTGGACTAAAATTATAAGAAGCTCCTAATGCACCGCTTAATGCTGTGTAAGCTGCTGGTAGTATCTGCTCTATTGTACTGTTGGCAGCAGAAAGAATAGCATTGGTGGCTATGACCATTCTCTGTGCATATGTACCACCTTGTGCATTGGATGCACCAGTTAGTGCTGCTCTCACAGTTCTGTTGCTCCACATAGTATTAACAAGGGTGAACTGTTGAAAGTCGTTTTGACTAAACTCTTGGCCAGCACCAAAAGTCGGTGCAACAGCACTCAAGGGACCAACTACTCTGGCCTGAGCTGCATTTACAGCACCACAAGTCTGTGAAAGAGCCAGAGAAGCTTCTTGATCTCTTCTGCGCATGAACCCCACTTGACCATCTTCTGTAATACCAATATGAGGCTGTACGTAAATGAATAGAGCACCATTATTAGCATTGGTGTAATGGCTCATGTAAGCAAAAAGACCCACAATGCCAGGAAAAGGAAACCCGCCAATGCCACCAGCAAAAAACGGTCCGAGAAATTGTTGTAAAGATACTGGATATTGACCAAAATCGTTACCAGGGAAGATGGGAGCATTTTTATCATCTGAGCAAATAGATGCAGCTGCTAAAACACTGCTGGGTGCATATCCACACAGTGTTTGTATGAATGTTGCACAACGATTGCCGAAATCTTCTGCTAATACAGCTTTGGGGTATGTTGTTCTGATTGTTGTGGTGTAACCTGGTTGAATAGGAGCAGCTTCACTAGAAGGTATAACAGCAGCTGTATCATTGCTTGTTGGTGCACCGTTGCTTACAACATTATTAAATGATAATTTGTTAAAAACTGCAGATCTTTGAGATCTTGCCAAATCAATAAAATTAGGAGGTGTTGCCATATTACCATTATTTATGGTACATGTACAGCATAATTTGAACTATTGATTAATTGCAGCGCCAAGCTTCTTCTTTAAATCCTCTGTATACTTTGCAATAAACTTATCAATGGCTTTATTGCCTGCAGATAGTCCCTTGGTGCTCACTATTCTTGTAAGCTCATCAGTGTCTAACACTACGTTGAGTGAATCAACAGTCTTTTTATTTTTCTTTAGCTCTGTGCTTATAATAATGTTCATTCAACTTACTTATATGGCAATGATAGAAGTGCTACTATTATTTCCTGGTAGCACCTGGAGGTAAAATATTCACTGGGTTTGTAAGTACAGGCGGTACAATAACTTTAGGTACAGTTGATTTTGACATGACACTTTTAAATGATAATCTTTTAGCGGATTCTCTGTTCTTATTTTTGCTAATGTTATTGTAGTCAGGTAACTTGGCCATATAGTTATTTATTTGTAAACTCTTCTTAATTAACAGGTTTATTTTCTTGCTTTATTTTTTGATTCATATAGTATTAAGGTATGAAGAAAATATTACTTGTTTTAGGGTTAGTAATTACTGCCAACGGATACAGTCAATTGGGGTGGGAGTCTTATACAGGCCAGCCAACCAGTACTATGTATGGAGGGGTTGGCGGTGCTGCATTAGGCTACATGCTGGCACCTGCTATTAGCAAAGGACCTGATGCACAATGGATAGGAGCCTTGACTGGTCTTGCTGCAGGTGGTTTGGTAGGCAATTATATGGCTGGTGACAACAATACCCATCAAAAACTCATGCGCAGTGGCTACAATGATAGTGAACAGAGAGCTGCTCCTGTGCGAAATGTCGAGCAAGGCATACGTGTTAACAAGAATGTTATTCAATCTCCTTACTCTGATTATGTAGTTAAGAGCAGTGACTTCTCCCCTGGGCAAGTGGTTACCGACCCATTAACTGGTCAAGTTTTTAGAATTCCCCGGTGATTAGAGTCATAGCAATTTGGCTTTGTTTGGTCAGCTTTAGCCAAGCCCAAAGTACTTTTTCTTATGGGATGGCTCCTCAGCAACAACAATTTCAGCAACAACAATTTCAGCGCATGCCTATGCAGAGCATGCCTATGCAGGGTGGAACCCCAATGCCTATGAACAGGGGCATGCCAATGGGAGTGCCCATGGGCGGTGGTGGTGGCGTACCCATTGGGCCCATCATTGGCATAGTAGGCAGTTTGATTCAGATGGCCATTGCAGAAGATGCAAAAGAAAAATCAATGAAACGGCAAAACCCATATGATATTAATACTTCTGCTGGTGGTGGTGATTCTTCTTATCAACCGATACAACAATCACCTACGCCAGTTTACAGGCCTGTAAAACCCATGCCCATGTCAGAACCTCAAGAAAGAGCCACACCTGTAAAGCGCATTTCTAATAACAAATCACATGCTTATTCAGAATACTTTGATGATAATAATAACGAAGAGCAGCAAACACAAGATGCAGAGCAAACTAATTATCTGAATAATGATTACAACAAGTCACAAGAAGAGGAAGACAATACAGCTGGGTACTCTCAGCGTCAGGAAACCGAAAGAAACATCTATCATAAAGTAGGGGAACAGTATACAGGTCAAGGTGTACGCACGTATTACGCTAGCGGTCCTTTTGATAAAGAAGTGAATGGGGTACCAAACGGTATTGTGCTACCAAATGGTAATATTAAATCCCCATTTTCTGACTACACCATAGATGTAATGCAGAATAGTGATACTAGTGAAGGAAAAGTGATTACAGATCCTAACACTAATAGGAAATTTAGAATTCCTGGTTTTAGTAATTAAGAGGTCTTTGCAGCTTTGCGGCTGTTGCGTACTTCTGTAATACGCTTGCGCTCAGCCTTGCAGACATCAGCAATAGCCTTTAGACCTTTACGAAGTCTGCTGCTAGCCGCATTCTGCTGTTTTACGAAAAACTTTTCGTAATCTGCTGTCAGTGTGTTTGCCAATTCTACAATTTGATTGATGAAGTTATTTTCCATATGTCTAATTATGATAATACAAATAAAAATCAACTCTGTGTTTTAAAAATATTAAATATTAATATGGGAGAGAGAAAAAAAATTACCGCGGATCTTATTCTAGATTTATATTTGGAAGCTAAATGCGCTAGAGGTGTCAAGAAAGAAGAGATAATGAAAAGAGTCATTTTTCTTTCTCAGCATTTAAATGAGAGATTGGACTTAGTAAAGATCGGAATCAAGTAAAGAGGATCTTGGTTTATTTTTAAATTTTTTTGCTAATTTTTTAATTAATTTTTCTTCTGTATTAAACCTGTATCCCTTGCATACTGGGCATATAACAGTATTTGAGCTTAATATTGAATCGCATGTGTCGCAAGCTTTAAATAAATCATGGTTTTCTACTACAAAATTACACACTTCCTTACGACTCATGGATTTAATTTTGTCCATTTTGGACTTATCCATATAAATATTTAAGTGAACAGAGATGTCTTTTTATTGGAACAGGTTTATCTTAATAAACTTAAACCTAATGCAAGCGCTAATCACACTGAAATAAATCCTCAAAACATACCCAATGGGGCCAGAGCTGCTACTGACTATAGAGATGAGGCACAAGAAACTTCAGCACCTGTTACTCCTGAGCCAGAAAAGCCTAAAAAAGAAAG
>Ga0181355_1000793_pt1 | contig 13716 bp, 15 predicted proteins | sample Fa13VDMM15DN_FD_130099 | JGI IMG/M metagenome (GOLD analysis project Ga0181355, IMG submission 130099) | Freshwater viral communities from Lake Michigan, USA - Fa13.VD.MM15.D.N | ecosystem: Environmental > Aquatic > Freshwater > Lake | place: USA: Michigan | collected 2013-09-23 | reverse complement strand
CATCTTTTGCTGGCGTTGAAATGCCATCCATGAACAAAGAAAAAGTTCAAGAAGATGTTAAGACACTCTTTGGTGCAGATGTATCAGAAGAGTTCATAGAGAAGGCATCTTCACTTTATGAAGCATCATTAAATACAAATCTTCAATCAATCACAGAGCAAATGGCAAATCTCTTCGAAGAGAAACTTGCAGAGCAAACTATGATGGTTGCTGAAGAATTAGAAAACAAGATTAACGATTACCTCTCATATGTTGTAGAGGAATGGATCAACGAAAATGAGTTAGCCGTAGAGAACGGTCTTCGTACCGAGATTGCAGAAAGTTTCATTGAAGGTCTAAAGAACCTCTTCGTAGAATCATACATTGAGATTCCAGAAGATAAGACCAACATTTTTGATGAAATGACAGATGCAATTGAAAATCTAGAAACCAGAGTAAACGAAGAGATGGAAAGAAACATTTCTCTCCGCGAAAAGGTAGCACTTCTAGAAGCAACAGCAGCATTTGAAGAAGAAACCAAGAGTTTAAAGTCTATTGATGTACAAAATCTCAGAAAACTTGCAGAAAATGTAGAATTCTCAAGTGTAGAGGATTTCAGATCAAAGGTTAAGGTTCTTGTTGAAAACTATTCAAAGGCAAAGTCTACTCCAGTAAAGTCAGTAAAAACAGCAGAAAACACCGCTGTAGGTGCTGTAATTGACAATTTAATGGAAGAGACAGAGCAAAACGAAGAGCAACAATTCATAAATGAGAACATCAAAATGTATTCAGATGTTCTCGGTAGAACACTCGAAGGTTAAGTCTAAAAAATTAAAATTATATATAAAATAGAATTCTAAAAAGGAGCTAGAAAAAAATGGACCCCACTCGTCAACTATTATCAGAGTCAGTAAAGAACAAATGGAAGCCAATCCTTGAACACAAGGCACTTCCAGAGATCAAAGACAATTACAAGAAGCATTGCACCACAGTTCTCCTAGAGAACCAAGAGCAATGCCTCAAGGAAGCACAAGGCATCCTAGGCACACAACTCGGTACATCAAACCCAGGCGCAGGCACAACAACTGGTATCGATTCATTCGATCCAATTCTTATCAGCCTAGTTCGTCGTGCAATGCCAAATCTAATGGCATACGACATCGCTGGTGTTCAACCAATGACCGGTCCAACCGGACTCATCTTCGCAATGAAGAGTCGTTACGGTGGCGCAAATGGTACAACAGGTCTAAGAAGTGGTGCAGAAGCACTCTTCGGCGAAGCAGATACAGGTTTTGGTAACAGCAATAGCGTTTCTGGTTCAAATTCATCAGGTGCTGGTTCACAAGTAGGTAACATGGGTGATATATTCCAAGATGATTCGGGTACAACCGATGGTCGCTTTGAGCCAGGTCGTGGTATGAACACCAGTATCGGTGAAAACCTCGGTGGTGGTACATACGGTTTCAATGAAATGTCCTTCACAATCGAGAAGACAGCAGTTGAAGCAAAGACTCGCGCTCTAAAGGCAGAGTACACCATCGAAATGGCACAAGACCTCAAGGCAGTTCACGGTCTAGATGCTGAAACCGAACTCGCAAACATTCTCTCAACCGAGATCATGTTTGAAATCAACCGTGAACTAGTAAGACTAGTTTATGATGTTGCTAAACTCGGTGCTCAACAAGCAGATCTCTCAGCATATACAACTCCAATCTTTGGTTCAACCAGGGGTGGTGTTTATAACCTAGAGTCAGACTCTGACGGTCGTTGGAGTGCTGAGAAGTTCCGTGGTCTTCTCTTCCAAATCGAAAGAGAAGCAAACCAAATCGGTGCAGAGACTCGTAGAGGTCGTGGTAACATGGCAATTGTAAGCCCAGATGTTGCTTCAGCCCTCGCAATGAGTGGTATCCTAGACTTCTCACCAGCATTCAACAGCGCAATGAATACCGATGTAAACGGTAACACACTCGCTGGTACAATCTCTGGTGGCAAGATCAAGGTTTACATCGATCCATACTCAGTCCCAACTCACATTGATACATTTACACCAGTAAACTATGTTTGCGTAGGTTATAAGGGTGCAAGCCCATACGACGCAGGTATCTTCTACTGTCCATATGTACCTCTACAAATGGTAAGAGCAGTCGATACAAGCACCTTCCAACCAAAGATTGGTTTCAAGACCCGCTACGGTATCGTAAGTAATCCATATGTTCTTGGTGCAGATAATAGCCCAGACGCAATGAGACTACAACGCAGAAGAAACCAATACTACCGCATTTTCCGCGTAGACAATCTACATGGTAATGATGCAAGTTACGGTGGTGGTGCTTGATAGAGTCTAGTTTCTGAACGAGAGGGGAGGTCGAAAGACCTCCCCTTATCATTTGCATAAATAGTTGTATGGATAATATCATATATCAATCAATAACAGCACGAGAACCACAAACACTTAATCCACTAAGTGCAAATAAGTTTCGTGTGGTATTTCATAGAATTCCACATATAGTTTATTTTTGCCAAGCAGCAAATCTACCAGGAATTTCAATAAATGAATATATACAACCAACACCATTTGCTACACCCGTTCGTAGACCGATGGGAGGATTGACTTATGATAATTTTGATATGTCATTTGCATTAAGTGAAGATATGTCAAACTGGAAACAATTACATGATTGGTTAATTAAAATTCCACCAACTGTAAATTTTTCAAATAGATACGAAAAGTATCCAGATAATTATTCAGATGCAACTTTGGTTGTTTTAAATAATTCATCTAAACCATTTTTTGCAGTTCATTTGAAAGATTGTTTTCCAACATCATTAGGTGCTATACAATTTGAAACAAATATTTCAGATGTTACACCACTTACATGCCAAGTATCATTTGCATATAGTGGTTATTATCTTGAAAATTTGACTAGTTCGTAATCTGTGATATACTTACATCATGACTTTAAATGAACTAATTGAACAAGCAAAACAAGACATGAAGTTTGACGACACAGAACTCGATAAGGAGTCTCTGCGTATTCCTCAGTTACATAACAAGTATCTCAACTTTTATCATGAAGAGAAGTTGCGATATCAGGGATATAAGACAAACTATTCCAAGATGTTCAAACTCAAATGGGAATACTATTGTGGTAAACTCAGCGAGGATCAATTAAAGGAACTTGGATGGGAACCATTTGATCTAAAGATTCTTCGTCAGGATGTAGACATTTATCTGGATGCCGATAAGGATCTAATTGAATTAAAGAACAAGATGTCAATTCAAGAAGAAAAGGTAGATTATTTGAGTTCTATTCTTAAGGGAATCACAAATCGACAGTTTCATATACGCGACGCTATCTCTTGGCGTAAGTTCCTCAACGGAAGTATATGATAAATACTTGTATATGGATTTAGTGATTGAACCGTTAGACTCTGTTTATATAAAGGTGGACTGTGATAGAAGTTTTGCAAAGGAGTTATCTGACTACTTTACCTTCCAAGTCCCCGGACATAAGTTCATGCCCGCTTACAGGAACAAACTGTGGGACGGACAGATCAAGTTGTATAACATCTACGGACAGACCATCTATGCAGGACTTGAGGATTATGTTCTCCAGTTTGCAAAGGATAGATCGTATTCGGTTGAGAACCGAATTACAAAAAATAAAGATAGAATCACTCTTGAACAGGTTATAGAGTATATTAAGACTCTGAACCCCCACGCTGCAGGAAAGCGTCTAGAACCCCACCAGCACCAGTTGGAAGCGATCCTACACGCTTTAAACGAGCGTAGGAGCCTTCTATTGTCCCCTACAGGGTCAGGTAAGAGTCTAATCATATATGTCCTATGTCGTTATTTGTTAAATCTTCTACCAGAAGATAAAAAAATACTAATAATCGTCCCAACCATATCCCTAGTCACCCAGATGTATTCAGACTTTTTTGAATATTCATCCAAGACTGGTTGGAAGACTAGAGATCATTGCCATAAGATTCACGGTGGTCAGGACAAGGATTCTGATAAAAGAATTATTATTTCAACTTGGCAAAGTATCTACAAAATGCCAAAGAAATACTTTGATCAATTTGAAGCAGTGATTGGAGATGAATGTCACTTATTCAAATCCAAATCTTTAAGTACTATCATGTCCAAGTTAACAACATGCGATTGGCGTATTGGTACGACTGGTACTCTTGACGGTAGTATGACACACAAATTGGTAATTGAAGGATTGTTTGGTAGAGTAAAGAAAGTTACTACTACAAAAGAATTAATGAATAAAGATATTCTTTCTGAACTATCAATTGATTGTTTAGTTCTTCAATATCCAGAAGAAGTACGAAGAGCAATTAAAAAATTAACATATAAAGAAGAAATAGATTGGTTAATTTCAAATCAAGCACGAAATGAATTTATTTCAAATCTTGCTTTCAATTTAAAAGGCAATACACTTGTTCTATTTCAATTTGTAGAAAAACATGGCATGATTCTTCACCAACTCATAGAGAAACTAAATACTAAGGATAAGAAAGTTTTCTTTGTCTATGGTGGTACTGATGTTGAGATGCGTGAAGATGTTCGTAAGTTATGTGAAAAACAAGACAACGCAATCATCATTGCTTCATACGGAACCTTCTCTACAGGCATCTCAATCCGAAGACTACATAATATTGTATTCTCTTCTCCATCCAAGAGTAGAATACGAGTATTACAGAGTATTGGCAGACAGTTAAGAAAGTCTGAACATAAAGATAAGGCTAGACTATTTGATATAGCAGACGACCTACATTGGAAGTCTTATCAAAATCACACTCTTCGTCATTATAATGAGCGATTAAAAATTTATGAATCCGAGAAGTTCTCACATAAGAAGTTAAGTATAAAATTGGAGAGCATATGCAAGATAACGGATACAGATTAATTAAACTCAAGAACGGTGATTCCTTAATTGCTAAAGTTCTAGAGATTAGAAAAAAGACATTGGTTGTTGAAAGACCAATGCAATTTAAAACTGTAGTTCTTGTAGATCAAAATCAAATGACAAACACTGAAATGGTAGTGTTTAAGTCATGGATAGATTATAGTATTGATAGAATAATTGAAATTGCTGCAGATGGTATTATTGCTATTTCAATGCCAGATCCAAAAATATCTGCTTGTTATGATGTAGAAAAAGAAAAAGAAGACAATCCTCAAATAAAACAACAAGCACAAAATCTTCAAGATATGACTGAAGAGATTATGGGCACTCCTACAACACAAAATTCAAATGTACCATCAGAAAATGTTAATGTAACATTTAGTGTTCCACAAGAAATGGCAGAAGAAATAATTGATATGATGGCAGAAGCCAAATCATGGGAAAATCTGGAAGAAGAAGATTTTGAGGATGAAGATCTTTTCCCAGAGGTTAAACCCCGTAAGAAGGCAAAGAAAAAGAAGAAGGTAGATCCTTCTTCTAATAAGCCTCCTCAAAAGAAAAATAAAAAGAACCCCAACGACTTCGGTAATGATTGGTCTGATTGGAGTCCTGATCCTAAAGACTATATCTAGAATAGATCATTAGGTGAACCGTGACACACTAAGTGTAACGAGCGAAAAGAGAATGTCAATAGATTTTGCTTGAAAATCTTTCCAGATGGTGTAAGATCCTTATACAACAGGGAGTATATTATGAAAAAGAAAAAGAAGAAGAAATCCAAAAAACAAACAGACATATTAGAAGATGTCGTAGTAGTAAAAGAGAAAACACCAAAGATAAAGTCTCACTATATTGATAATAAGAAGTTTTATGCTGAGATGGTGGAGTGGAAGAAGCAAGTAAAGGAAGCAAGAGAGGTAGAGGATGGACTCCCTCCTATAACAGAATATATCGGTCGTTGTTTTCTTGAAATAGCAGAGAATCTTTCTAAGAAACCAAACTTCATGAACTACCCATTTAAAGAAGAAATGATTGGAGATGGTATAGAAAATTGTTTAATGTATTGTGAAAATTTTGATCCCGATAAATCAAACAACCCATTCTCATACTTTACTCAGATCATATATTATGCATTTCTTCGCAGAATCCAAAAAGAAAAGAAACAAAACTATATCAAGTATAAGTTCTTAGAATCTATGGATCATGATGGTGATTTTAGTCAGTATCTAAAAGCAATCGGTATTAGTGAAGAAGAACAAGAAAACTATAAAAAGCAAGACGAAGAAAAGACACAGAAGAAGCGTAAGAAGCGTAAGAAGAAGACACTAGAATCCTTTATGGAGGACTAAATGAAAGTCGCTATTATTTGTGATACACATTTTGGTGTACGAAACGATTCGCCGTTATTTTTAAATTACTTTTTGGATTTCTTTGAGAATCAATTCTTTCCGTATCTTCGTGATCACAACATCAAGGATGTACTACATCTTGGTGATCTCATGGATCGTCGTAAGTTTGTTAACTTTCAGACGCTAGCAGAAGTCAAGAAGAGATTCATTAGTCACTTTGACTCTGGAGAGTTTGAGTTGTGGTGTCTTTTAGGAAATCATGACACATATTACAAAAATACAAACGAGATTAATTCAATTAATCAGTTATTCAATAATACAAAAATTAATATTGTAGAAAAACCAATAAACCTTCAACTGGGTAGTTTGTCTATTGCCCTAGTTCCGTGGATCAATAAGGAAAATTATGAAAAGAGTTTGGACTTTATTAAAACTACGACTTCGCCTTTTATTATGGGTCATTTCGAACTGACAGGATTTGAAGTTCTCCGTGGAGTGAAACATGAAGATGGTATGAGTCCTGCTATTCTTTCTCGTTTTGAAACTGTATATTCTGGACACTTTCATTGCAAGCAAAACGAAAAGAATGTTTCATATCTGGGTACTCCATATCAGATAACTTTCTCTGATCTTAGAGAAAACAAGGGATTCCATATTCTTGATACGGAAACTCGTGAATTAGAATTCATTGAAAACCCAAATCGTATATTCTATGCTATTCGATATAACGACGCAGAGAAGGACATGTTGAAGACTGATTTCACAAAGTATAAGAATTGTTTTGTTAAACTAATTGTAGAAAATAAAACCAAACCTTATATATTTGACAAGTTCTTGGATTCGATGTATGGTAATGCTGTAGCAAGTCTCAACATTATTGAAGAGAACAATGTTGAACTAAGTTCAGAACAAACGGTTGACAATACCAAGGATACGCTTACAATCATCAACGCAGAAATTGATGCTATGGAAGAAGTACAAAACAAAAATAAACTAAAAAATATTATTCATGAATTATACATGGAAAGTCTTTCACAATGAACATATTTGTATTAGATAAGAATCCTACAACAGCAGCAGAATACATGTGCGATAAGCATATTGTTAAGATGATTCTGGAGAGTTGTCAATTACTATCAACAGCACATAGAGTACTAGATGGTAAGAAAGTAGAACGGCAAACCAAAAATGGTAGACGATATGCCTATTATGTTTTGGAAGATTCGACCACAGATTCTTATATCTACAAGTCCACAATGATTAACCACCCCTGTACAATCTGGGCAAGACAGTCAACAAGAAACTATGACTGGCTAACGAAGCACACGATTGCTCTTTGTTCAGAATATACAAAGAGGTACAATAAGCAGCACAAAGCAGAGCAACTAGCACATTGGCTGTTTCGACATCCACCTGTGGGTCTTAAAATTGATGAACTAACCCCCTTTGCACAGGCGATGCCAGATCAGTACAAGAATAATGATGCAATTAAGGCATATCGTGATTATTATATCTTTGAAAAAGCCAGGTTTGCTAAGTGGAAAAATGGTAATACTCCATACTGGTTTATGGAAGGACTCAAAGAAAATTCTTTACTAAATAGTAAAGAGGAAATAGCAAATGGAGCAACCGTCTGAAACTTACACATTAAAAGACCTTCAAGAAGGCATTGCCAAACGAAAAGTAGTTGTTCGTAAGGGCAAGCGTAAGGTTTTGTTTCGTTGCAAACCCGGTGAGAAGAAAATTAACAAAACATGTCGCCGTATGCCTTCCTCACAATTGAATAAACTAAAGAGAAGAGCAAAACGATCAGCAAGAAAAGCACGCACCAAGAGAATGCGAGCACAGAGAAGAAGGAAGATATCTCTTCGTCGTAGAAGAAGTATTCCAAAAACCCCAACAAGGTGATTTTTTAATTATTCGTTATGATTACATTTAAAAAAGTGCGATGGAAGAATTTCCTATCAACAGGAAATAATTTCACGGAAATAGACTTAGATAAGAATAGAACCACTTTGATCAGTGGTGAAAATGGTGCAGGCAAGACCACTCTTCTTGACGCTATTACTTTTGTTCTATTCGGTAAGCCATATCGAAATATCAATATTCCCCAATTACCAAACTCAATCAATGAGAAGGATTGTCTTGTTGAGATTGAGTTTCTTTCTGGTGGTGTGGAATACAAGATCCGTAGAGGACTTGCACCAAAGATCTTTGAGGTCTATAAGTCTGGCAAGATGATGGATCAGGATGCTAAATCCAAAGACTATCAGAAGATGTTGGAAGAAACCATACTAAAGATGAATTACAAGTCATTCTGTCAGGTGGTTATTCTTGGATCTACAAACTATGTCCCTTTCATGCGTTTACCTGCAGCAGACCGTAGAAGTATCGTAGAAGATCTTCTAGACATTAATGTGTTCTCCATGATGAATACATTACTAAAGTCGCGCATGGCACAGATGAAGACCGATATTGCAGAACTAGAACATAAGATTGAACTACAAAAAGAAAAAACAATTGCTCAAAAACGACACATCGAAACCCTTGCAAATAAGAACAAGGAAACGATAGATCGCCATGAAAAAGAAATTGAAGAATCAAACAAGCAAATAGAAGAACATCAAAAAGAAATTGATGAAAAGCGAAAGAAGATAGAAGAACTAATTCAAACTTCTTCCCAGATCAATGTAGATGCTGAGATTCAAAAATTAACAGATCTTGGTAGAAGTATTCATATGGAGATGAAAAAACTTGATAAGGATATCTCCTTCTATTCAACAAATGATCATTGTCCTTCCTGTTCTCAAAAGATTGACTGTGACCACAAGGAAAAGGTTTTGACTGAGAAGACAAGTAAGAAGTCAGAACTAGAGAAGGGAATGCAGTTACAAGAAAAGCAAATAACTAAGTTGAATGAAAAGGTCACTGAAAAGAATATAATTCATAACAAGATTTTATTAGAACAAAAGATGATTCACGAAATTGATAGTCAAGTCAGTGCAACAAATAAGTATGTAAAGAAGTTGCGTTCTGATATTGATAGTATTCAATCAGATACCAAAAATATTAATGAAGAACAGACTAAGTTAAAAGAGATGGGTCAAGCAGGAAAAGAACTTGTTGAAAACAAGTTGAAACTAAATGATGATATGCATCATTACTCTCTTGCATCATTCTTGATGAAGGATACCGGAATCAAGAGCAAGATTATTAAGTATTATCTACCAATTATGAATAAGATAATTAACAAATATCTTGCACAAATGGATTTCTTTGTTCAATTTGAATTGAACGATTCATTTGAAGAAACCATCAAGAGTCGTCACCGTGACATCTTCACATATGATAGTTTTAGTGAAGGTGAAAAAAGAAAGATTGATTTATCATTATTGTTTGCATGGCGAGCAGTTGCACAATTAAAAAATTCTCTTAATTGTAATTTGTTAATATTTGATGAAGTATTAGATGGTAGTTTAGATGATGTTGCTACTGAATCTTTCCTTTCCATTCTGAAAGGACTTGACAAAGGTACTAACATCTTTGTAATATCTCATAAGTCGAAGGAACTATTACAGGACAAGTTCCAAGATCATATTACATTTATTAAACGAAACAATTTTAGCAAAATAGATCAATGAAAAAGAAAAAGAAAAAGATGTCTCGGCGTATCGGTCGAGGTGATTCTGTAGACTCTCTGATCATGGGTAGCGAACCTGTGTGGAAGGATGCAGATAAATTAACACCAGAAGATTATGATACCAAGATTCTCAAGGCATTGAATTGGTACAATTATTCATGTGATAATAATTTGTGCAAACCTTGGGTCATTGATTGGATGATGAAGAGTGAATATTCCAAGAAGGATATCAAGGCTGCTGCAGCATGTGATATCAATGCTATGGAATTCATGTATATTGGTAGTCGTTGTCGTATTATGAATTTGGGTGGTAAACTTCGACCAGAAACTTTGGAGATGGTCAAGAAGAATATTCAACAAATTATTCATGAAGGTATTCATAAGCCAGCAAAGATTGAAGATCCAAATAAAGAAAAGGTCAATGTTCAAGAAAGAATTCAAAAGAAAACTGTTGAATATATGGCAGTAATTGAACAAAGAGTTGATGATTTATTTGACTTGGCTGAAAATGATGGTAATCTAAAGAATATAGACCACTCAGAGTGGTTGCGTATGCAAGGTATTAAGTCTGTTCACCACAAGAAACTTGCAAAGGTTCTTGATCCACATATCAAGGAACTCAAGCAAGCATATAAGGGAGATCCCGATCTTAAGGAGGGATTCTCTTTCCTTGGTAAGCGTAAGATCAAGGTTGTAATTGATGCAATGGAAGACCTTAAGGATATTCTAAACTCAAAATGATTTTAATCGATAACACACAAATTATTCTAGGTACGATCTTTGCTCAGTATGATTCTCCTCTAGATGTAACTGTTGATCTAGCAAGACATGTTACTCTAGCCACATATAGAATGTATCGGAATATGTTCCATGCCGAATATGGTGAACTGGTTCTTTGTCAAGATGCTGGTAACTACTGGCGGCGTGATATCTTTCCAAACTACAAGATCAACCGTAAGAAGACACGAGCAGTAGACGATTATAACTGGGATAGAATCTTTGAGATTCTTGATACTATTCGCACAGAAGTTCAAGAAAACTTTCCTTACAAATCAGTCAAGGTTAATCGTTGCGAAGCCGATGATATTATTGCAACCCTTACCAAGCATTATCATGATAAAGAAAAGATCATGATTGTTTCAAGTGATAAGGACTTTCAGCAACTGTTCCGTTATTCAAATGTGAAGCAATATAGTCCAATCAAGAAGAGTCTGGTAACCTGTATTGAACCAGATCGTTATCTGTTTGAACATATTATCAGGGGTGATTCAACTGACGGTATTCCAAATATTCTATCAGCAGATGATACATTTGCGGTAGACGGTAAGCGACAGAAGCCACTTGCTGCAAAGAAACTTGCACAGTGGAAGACATTTAGTGATGTACCGCAGGAATTTCAATCAAATATTAATAGAAATCAAATGTTGGTCGATCACACATATATACCTATGGAGTATGAGAACGCTATTCTGGAAGAGTTCAAGGAACCACCAGAGGGAGATCGATCCAAGTTGTTCGATTACTTCGTTGATAAGCGATTGAAAAATTTAATGGATGTAATACAGGATTTTTAAAATGATAAAATTGATATCTGAAATAATTTATGATGTTAGAGATACTGCAACAGAAGAAGGCAAGATCAGAGTGTTGCAAAAGAATAGATCAAAAGCATTAGTTGGATTAATGCGTTATGCCTTTCTCGACAAGTATCCAAAACTAGAAAATATTCCAGAATATACACCAGATGATGCACCATTTGGTATGTCATATACTTCATTGTATAGAGAGTATAGACATATTCCTTTCTTTTATGATAAGAAGGAAGGACTACAACACAAGAAGCAACAAGATAAACTTAAACTTCTTTTAGAATCTTTACATTGGACAGAAGCAGCACTTCTTGAGAACATTCTTAAGAAGGACACTTCTTCCTTTGGTTTTAATTTAGAAATACTGAAGAAAGCATTTGTAGGAGAATTTAACTGAGCCATGTCCGAAGATTACAAGAAACAATACGAAGACAAAAGTTTAGCAAAGAAAGTTCAAAAGAAAGCATCTAAAAACAGTCGAAGAGAAAACAAGGTGCAACTTGATAATTTTAAGTATAGTATAAATGAAGATGATATGTTTAATTTAATTGATGAAATGGAGGATTAAAATGTCCGACATAGAAAAAGAAATACAAGAAAACGAAAAACGAAGTGATGAAACATACAAGAAACCACAGGCTGGTTTCTTAAAGAAGGCTGCAACATTTACACAATCTGTTGTTTCAAAGGGATTAAATAATAACAAAGCAGAACCGGCAGTTATTCATTTAAGACAATTGAGTTGTCATGGTGATGAAGGTAAGAAATTACCACCATGTTCTGAAAGAAAAGATAGTGTTAAATTCCCAGGTTCATTCTTTTGCGGAGCATGTGGTTGTGGTGATAAGGAAATGACACAATTAGCAACTCGCAAATTGGATAATGGTGAAAATGCATATTACAAATTAGAATATCCAAAGGTTCATTGTCCACTAATGATGCCTGGATTTACAAATTATGTTCCAACTACACCGGGAGTTTCTGAGAATTCCCGTAAGAAATTCATTGAATTTACTAATGGTATAGAGTATATTAGAGAGAACTCTAAGTGATAAAGGAGAATGTGATGACATCTACAACTATGAAAATTTCCAAGCGTACATTAGACATCTTAAAGAATTATGCGTCGATTAATTCAAACCTGCTAGTAAAGCCAGGCAATACACTCTCAACCATTTCTCCAGTAAAGAACATTCTTTCTGAAGTAGAGGTTGCAGAAACCTTTGAAATAGAATTTGGTATTTGGGATCTGAACAAGTTCCTTGGTACAATCTCTCTCTTCAATGATCCAGAGTTTGAGTTTGATGATAAGTCTGTAACCATCAGTGGTTCAAACAATTCGTCTGTAGTTTATCGTTATTGTGAACCAAAGTTGCTAACTGTTCCAACCAAGAAGGTACAGATGCCAAAGGTAGCAGTTTCATTCGAACTGACTCAGAAGGCATTCTCTGAACTTCTAAAGGCAGCAGCGGTTCTTCAACTTCCTGATATCGGTGTTCGTTATAACATCGATGACAGTAAGGAAGGCAAGATTGAAATGTTTGCAACTGATAAGTCAGATCCAAGTTCAAACTTCTATTCATTCCCAGTTGGTGATCATGATGGTGAAGAATCATTCAAGATGTTCTTCAAGACCGAGGATCTTAAGTTGTTCCCCGGTGATTATGAAGTAGAACTTTGCAAGCAGATTGTTAGCAAGTTCAGCCATAAGGATATGGATCTATCGTACTGGATTGCACTACAAGCCGATTCAACATTTAAGGATTGAGTATGCAGACAAATGATGACATGTTTATCTGGGTCGAAAAGTATCGACCACAGAAAGTGGCAGATTGTATTCTCCCTAACCGTCTAAAGAGTTTTTTCTCTGAGGTTGTTAAAGGAGAATGGAAGGACATGCCAAACATGCTTCTTTCTGGTGGTGCAGGTTGTGGTAAGACAAGTGTAGCCAAGGCACTCTGTATGGAGATGAATCTTGACTATATCATAGTCAACTGCTCAGAAGACGGAAATATTGATACGCTACGGGTGAAGATTCGAAACTTTGCCAGTAGCGTATCTCTTTCCGGTAATGGTAAGGTTGTAATTCTAGATGAGTTTGATTATGCAAATCCATCCAGTATGCAGCCTGCTCTTCGTGGATTCATGGAGGAGTTTGCAAAGAGTTGTCGTTTTGTTCTTACTTGCAATTTTAAGAACAAGGTGATCGAACCTCTTCATTCAAGATGTACATGTCT
>Ga0181355_1000792_pt1 | contig 13719 bp, 9 predicted proteins | sample Fa13VDMM15DN_FD_130099 | JGI IMG/M metagenome (GOLD analysis project Ga0181355, IMG submission 130099) | Freshwater viral communities from Lake Michigan, USA - Fa13.VD.MM15.D.N | ecosystem: Environmental > Aquatic > Freshwater > Lake | place: USA: Michigan | collected 2013-09-23 | reverse complement strand
TTATTCCTGGCTTTGGAGAATTGTTTGGAATGGGCAAATTTGCCGCACGTGCTGTCGGTAAAGGCGCTCAACTCACTGGACGTGCTGTTGCTGGCGTTGCAAAGCCCCTAGAACGCTTTGCAGGCGCTGCCGAGCGTGTTGCTGCAGAAACCGTAGGCATGACGCCAGAAGCGCTTCGCTCAACCGCAGCCACCGCCGGCATTGCAGGTGCGCTTGGTATTGCTCCTGAGGTTGCTACCCTTGCCGCAATCCCTGCTGGCATCCGTACTGCGCGAGAAGCCGGTGAGGCTTTGGCTCGTGCTGGCGAGAACCTAATGACCCAGCCTTCGCGCATCGGACCTTTGGAGGCTATTGGAGCAGCACCGGGGGCAAATATGCGCCAAAGGATGATAGGAGTAATTGGGCAGTACGGCGGTGATGCTGCGGTCGATGCCTCACTTAGGGGGCTTGCCGGAGGAATCGAAGGTGCGGCAATTGGTACAGGCTTAGGCTATTTGTCAGGAGGTCAAGAGGGAGCCGCTTCTGGTTTAGGTGCGGTTGTTGCGCAAGGTGCTGTCGGTGCTCTGGGCGCCAGAGGCTTGCAGAAACTTACCGGTGCTGCCGCTAAGGAAGCGCGGGCAGGCGACTTGGGACGGTTTATTGACTCGCAGCAGGATCCAACAACCAAAGCGCTGTTTGAGCGGCTGCGTGATCAGCACGGTGTAGATGCCGCCTCAGGACTCATGGACCTGCAGGGCCTTGTCCGAGGTAAACTTGGCGATGTAGAGGTAGAGTACCTTTCAAACGACGATTTCACTAAGCGCTACAAAATCAGCGCCCGAGGCGTGCAGGTTGACGACAAAGGTGGGCGGCCTGCAGTAGTCATCAATGCTGACATCATCGGCAAAGGCAAAGGCGACGGCCCCCTCTACACTCTTGGCCATGAACTCTTTCATGCTTTGGAGAAGAGTACCCAACTGCAGGGAGGTGCTACCGAGATCAAGAATGCCTTAGTGGGCCGATGGATTCAGGAGGGCGACACCATACGCAAACTCTCCGAGGGCGCTTTCAGTGATGCTGAGATTGAGGCTCGTTTCAATCAGTACCGAGATAAGTTATCGGCTGGTAATGCCAGCATGGCAGACGAGCTCGCTCAGTACGACACCGTCAACAAGAAGGCTGACTATGTGGCCTCAGAGCTTGCAGCAGAGCACTTTGCTGGACTCTTGGCTGGTCAGAAGCCCGATGCATTACTCAAGGGATTCAAGGGCCTTACAAGGCAACTTGTCGACCTAGCACTGACTCAGAACGCCAGTCGGGCTTTATCCGAAGCCGCGGCATCTATTGAGCGCACTTTTGGAGTCAAACCTACCGACTCAGTGCTGTTCCCAGACCTGAAGCAGGCTTCTCCCCAAGTGAACGCCATGCTGCGCGACCTGTTGCGTGCTCGGCGTAAGTTGGACGAGAAGATCAACATCCAAGACGACAAGACTAAGGCAATCCTCAAACCCGAGGATGTGGCAAACCCTTTGGCGGCCAAGCAACTGGTTGAACTAGGCCTAGCCGAGCAGATGCCCGATGGCACGGTCAGGGCAATGTCCACTGACGAGATTGTAGCTCGTGAGAAAAAGGATCAGGACGGCATCTATGCCATCATTGAAAACACGCCGGGCACTCGTATGGTCGATGGAGTTGCTTTGGGCCGGTTAAGTCCAAACCAGCTATCGGCTATTGAGCAGTCTCAAACTGTCAGCAGCCGGATGAAGGACAAGATCCGGTCCCTCAATGCGACGATGGACGCCGGCACTAGTCTTAACATCACCTACAGCGCAGCGCTCAAGAAGATGTTAAACAGGCTGATCGGTAAGCACGTCAGCCGGTACAGTAGCGGCATCCGTCTCAGTGACCGCGATATGCTGCCGTACTCGTTCTACTTTTCAAAGGCGGCCAATCCGGTGGTAAAGGCCATCGACATTAGCAGAGTCAGGGATGCCATACTGAAGGATACCGACTCCAACGGTAGTGTGGGCAAGGGCCTATGGGACAACCGCGACGGGTTCATGGGCGACTTGGCAAAGTACTTCACCAACCTCGACCAGAAGGAAGGCGCACGCAGGTCTGCTGATATCTTCGGCTTAGAGAAGGCCAAGTACCTTGGGGACTTTGTTGGCGCTACTGAGAAAGGTGGAAGCAAGTTGGTCCGCGACTTTCGTTTGGACCACATTGGTTCAATGGCCCCATCTGGATTCCGCGCACGTTTCTCAGAGGAGGCCTACCAACTCTCCAAGATGCGCTGGATGCCTGCCGAGAAGATCGGCGACAAGTCAGTCATCAACTCCGAGGAAGGCTACCGCATCATCAGCGGTGCCAAGCACAAGCTCTATGGAACCGATGGCAAACTCATCGGTATCTACGACACACAAACCCAAGCAGAAAGGAAAGCAGATGCCACACAAGAAAGGCTACAGCCAGAAGTCCGTCAGCAACGTCCGCTCAGAAATGAAGTCGGGCAAGCCACAGAAGCAGGCGGTGGCCAAGAAGGCCGAGGCGAAGGCGGGGCGGTACGACAAGCGGGGGATGTAAGGTTCATGCCGGATGGCAAAAGCGATGGTCTTGCCGTTCTGGATGACGTGCTGAAGCTAGAGCTTCCGCGTAGACCCAAGGTCATCGACATTGCTAACGCATTCCAAAATCTGTTTGGAAAGGCGATTGAGTACCGCAAAGCAAACCCGCAGGACAACGCCAAGTTGGTCGACCTGTTGGTTCAGGAAATCGACCGCGCTGTCAAACTACACCCCGAGGCTAAAGGTTGGTACGACGAGAACGTCAAGCTAACCATGGACGTGATGCGGGATTTGGATCCTGACATCTCAAAGCCAGAGAACGATTTCATCTTCAAGGCCATTCTGGCGGCTACATCCGATGGCAACAAAGTCGGCCCTCAATTCCAGCAGACTTGGAAGGAGTACTCCAACTGGAAGAACACCGGCGAGATCTCCGGCGAGTTCGTGTCCGGTGATCGCATTGATAACATCCAGAACAACCTGGTAATGCTCAACGAAATGATCAAGGACATCGGATGGGAAAAAACCAAAGACTTCATGGTGCAAAAAGGCACCGTGAAAAGTTTGCGTCAGTCCCTGGTAGATGTCTTCGGTTGGACCAAAAAACAAGCCAACTCAGTCGGATCAGCAGAACGGGTCGACGAGGTTGTTCCGTTTGCGGTGGTGCTCGGACCCAAGCTGGGTTCGTTTTTTAACAACCTGTACGGAGACTTCTCATCGGTGACCATGGACCGGTGGTTCATGCGCACGCTTGGGCGCTTAACAGGCACTCAGGTGGCTCCGCTCTCAAAGGCCAAGCTGCGCGAGATGCGCAACAACTTGCGTGATTCAGTCTCTAGGTTAACCCCGTCTGAGTTTGCACTACTTGGAGTCAAACGTGGTGATCTAAGGGGCTCTTCTATTGACGACACTGCCACCACAATCTCTGGCAGGTTCTCAAAAAAAGCCCTGCGGGAAACTGCCAAACAGTCAGCCGAGTCCGGTCAATCCGCGCTTGAGGAAACAAGAAAATTTGCCAATGCCTTAAAAAAGGGCTTGAATCCTTTGGTCGAGGCTCCGGTCGACGGGACACATCGACGGTGGATCCGGGAACGTATTGCAGAGGTGCAGAAGGAGTTGCGGTCTCGCGGCATTGAGCTGGAGAATGCGGACCTTCAGGCCGTGCTGTGGTATCTCGAAAAGGAACTCTATGAAAAACTCAACTATCGCAGCAAATCAGGAGAGTCAGACTATGCTTCCGCAGCCTCCTCCCTCTATCAGTCAGTGGCTGGACGACCGTCTGACGTCTATGCAGGAGGAACAGGACGAGTTCGCGCAATCGGGAGCGATGGAGGCAGCGAAGGAATGGGCGCAGGCCAAGCGAGCCAAGCGCCTGGGCCTAAAGTAGCCGGCGAGCAGCGCTTCATGCCAGCCTCAGACACTGACTACCTCTCCGCGGTGAAGAAGGGCGACACGGTCAAGGCGCAGCAGATGGTCGATGAGGCGGCGAAAGTGGCGGGGTATACCATCGGACCTGTTTACCACGGGACACCTACGGGTGGGTTCAACGTGTTCGACAAGAAAATGCGCGGTGAGACATCGGGTGTGGCGCGTCAGGCGTTCTCGTTCACCACAAACAAGCAGGCCGCCGAAAGCTATTCCAAGCGCCTTGATGACGAGGCTGTGCGCTTGGATGCCGGCTTGCGCGTTGCCAACGACGCAATGCGTATGTTCGACGAGGATATAGCAGCGCAGAAATACTTCACCTCCAAGGGCTTCACATCGGTCAATGATCGAATGCTGCCTGAATTTGACTGGGGCTCTATTGACGATGTGCCGGAGTTCATTGAGGAACTGCGTGGCTACGCCAAAGACCTGAAGCCTATTAACAAAAGGTTGTCCGACAACTTCATTGAGGCAGCTAAGGTGATGACCTCAACAAAAGCTGTGCCCGAAGTTAAACGGGTCTTTCTACGAATTCCTGAAGGTGCTCCCGTATTCAAAGCCACACCAGAAACGCTTGGACAAGTTATGTCTGGGTTCAGTGCAGAAAATCAACCTACTAGGGCTGGCATTGTCGAACTACCCGGCAACGAGCGTATCTACTACGTCGCAGATTCAAGCCAGGTTAAACTGGTTGACGCGGTCACCAAGGATTCAGAAGGAAAAGTCATTCCGCTGTCTCAGCGCTTTCAAAAAGTAAGCGAAGACATCCGGTATATGCCAACCGACACCGAGTACCTAACTGCTGTAAAGCAGGGAGATACAAAGGTAGTGCAGCGCATGGTGGATAAAGCCGCTAAAGCTGCTGGCTACACTTCAAAAGTGTTTCACGGTTCATCCTCTAATTTTACGAAACCCAATACGCCACTGTTTCTTGGTGACGAGGGTATGGCAGCTACCTACGCGCAAAATCGTGCGATGATGTACGGAGAAGGAGCAGAGCCGGTGATGTACAGACTCTACGGAAAGTTTAATAAAACTGCTTCCGAATACATGGTCAAACAGGTTGCGCAAAACATGGGATTTGAGGTCGAGAACGACATGGCTTTTTCGGTATTGGACCCGCAGATAAGCCCCGGTAAATCGTCTCGACTGATTCAAGAACTCAAAAAGCGCGGCTACGATTCAGCTAAAATTAACGACTTCTCAGCAGACGATGCGACTAAACAAGTTCAGTCAATTGTGGCGTTTGACCCATCGCAGCTAAAATTTGCCGACCCCATCACCAAGGACAACGCCGGCAACGTCATCCCCCTCTCGCAGAGGTTCAAGGCAACCTCAAGTGACATCCGGTATATGCCTGCCTCGGACACCGACTACCTCTCCGCGGTAAAGAAGGGCGACACGGCCACCGCCCAGCGGATGGTCGATGAAGCGGCGAAGGCGGCGGGGTATGACAGTGACATTCTAAAGCACGGAAGCCGACAGACTGGATTTACAACATTTAACTTTGAACGGAATCGCGAGCAACCATTTACGAACGGGAAAAAGCCTTGGTTTTTTGCTGAAAATGAAGGCACGGCGCGCACCTATGGTCCCAACATCGGAGATTATCGCCTAAGGGTGGAGCGACCGCTTGAGATCCATGAAATCGTGGGGCGTGATTCCGATGGGGAATATCAGCGGGAAGCGTTCATGCGGGAAGACGCATACCAAGCTCTTTCAGAAGATATCCGCGCGCTTCTTGAGGAGGCGAAGGACGGAGAAGCGGATACAGATTCGCTGGTGAGAGAAATGCTTGCCTCTGGAGAGGCAGTTGGAAGCTATGCAAAGGCTTTTAGGAAATGGGGCAGTGCTGACAACGACGGGATGATCGCCTACGATACATTGGACACGATGGGGCCGGGAGATCGGGACAACATTCACATTGTCTTCGACCCCTCCCAAATCAAATCCGCCGACCCCATCACTCGCGACGATCAAGGCAACGTCATCCCACTCTCGCAGCGGTTCAAGGCGACCTCAAGTGACATCCGCTATATGCCCCAGCCCGACGCCGCCATGCCCGGCGCCTACTCATTCACTGGCGGCTACCGTGCACTCCCAGGCAAGGCCAAAGGCTCACTTCGACTCTACGGCCCCGCAGGCAGCCTCGTAGGCATTGCAAGCAGCCTTGACGAAGCACAGCGAATACTCCGACGTAAAACCAAATGAGCTACGATTCACAGACCAGCACGGCACTAGTCAATAAGCTACGGAAGGACGTCGACAGCTTGACCCTGAAGATTGCTGTCATCACCGACAGTAAACCCTCGGGCACTAGTGGGGGCAACGGTGTGGCGGCTACTTTTACAGCTCGTGATCTAAACACCATTGCCGTCGATCCCAACGGGCTGATCCTCGACCTGACTGCTAACCAGTTTAAATTGGCAGCGGGGGCATACCAGATCCGAGCCATCGGAGCCTTTAAGCATACACGGGAGACCCGTATGCGGATCTACGATGTCACGGCTAGTGCTGAGACATTGGTCGATGTGGTCGCGGGGTACAGCGTGTCTGCGGATGTTAGCAACACGTCGAACCAGTACCTAGACCTCAATGTCCGAGTGCAGCCCCACAAGGACAACGTCTACAGGTTAGAATACTTTATCACGGCTGCCGGCGCTAACCACTTGGGCGCCCCAACTAGTCTAGCCAACATCAACGAGGTATTTAGCATTTGCGAGATCACTCGGTTGGACACTGGCCTAACTAAGCCCTCCGGTGGCTCGGGTATACAAGGTGCACCTGGACCAGCAGGCCCCGTAGGCCCCGCTGGACCAATAGGTCCGTCTGGTGCCGGCACGGTCACACTCGTTTCCGTAGTCACTGCATCCGGGGTGTCTGGGGTCGTAGCGAATAACACGACAACGCCAGCCATTACGCTGACTCTCGGAGCAATCACGCCGACGAGTGTGACTGCTAGTGGTGCAATATCTGCAGGCGCTACGGTTACAGGCAGTAACCTAGCGGGAGTCAATACGGGCGATCAGGTAATCATCCTGACGGGCGACCGTATACTGGTCGAGAACAGCAACTTCCTAGTCAACGAAGGGGGCGACAACTTGTTGCTCACTGGAGACATTACAGGTTCAGGCACCGGTCGAATAACCGCCATCATTAGTCCGCAAACTGTCAGCTACAACCAGATGCAGTTTGTAAGCAGCAGCGATGTAGTGCTAGGTCGACAATCTGCAGGGCCTGGTCTCATCGAGGAGATTATTTGCACAGCAGCAGGGCGGGCTCTACTCGACGACGCGAGTGCCGCGGATCAGAGGATAACTCTAGGTGCGGGGACGGTTAACAGTGTGTCTGTCACCACTGCAAATGGAGTCAGTGGTACGGTAGTAAACCCAACGACCACACCTGCGATAAGCCTTACGCTAGGTGCAATAACACCCACCTCGGTGGCTGCGTCTGGGACGGTAACAGGCTCAAACATTAGTGGCACACATACCGGCACCTCATCTGGGACAAACACTGGTGACCAAACCATAAGTCTAACGGGTGATGTCACTGGTACTGGCACTGGGTCATTTGCGGCAACTATTGCAAACGGTGCAGTGACGTTAGCAAAACTAACCACACTCAGCACATACAGCAGGCTGCTTGGGTCTACTCCTAGCGGCACCTCAGTGTCTGAAGTTATACTTGGGACCAACCTATCAATCACCGGTAACACCCTCAATGCAGCCGGTAGTGGTGGCACAGTTACAAGCACCTCAGTCACGACAGCAAATGGAGTTAGTGGAACAGTAGCGAACCCAACGACTACGCCGGCCATCACCATTGTCTTAGGGGCCATAACACCGTCCTCAGTAGCAGCGACAGGCGCTCTTAGTGGCACTAATTTAAGTGGCACCAATACTGGCGATCAAACCATAAGTCTGACTGGAGATGTTACTGGAACTGGCACTGGATCATTCGCAGCGACCATCGCAAACAGTGCGGTGACGTTGGCAAAACTAGCAACACTCAGCACAAATAGCAGGCTGTTAGGCTCTACCCCTAGCGGCACTTCAGTGTCTGAGCTTATAGTGGGGACAAACCTTTCCATTACAGGTAACACTCTTAATGCAACCGGCACTGGTGGCACAGTAACAAGCACATCGGTCACAACAGCCAATGGAGTCAGTGGTACGGTAGCCAACCCAACAACCACACCGGCAATAAGCCTTACGCTAGGCGCTATCACACCTTCTTCAGTAGCATCTACTGGGGCTTTGAGTGGCACCAACTTGAGCGGCACTAACACTGGTGATCAAACTATAGCTTTGACCGGTGATGTTACTGGGACTGGTACAGGGTCGTTTGCGGCGACTATTGCAAACAGTGCGGTAACCTTAGCAAAACTAGCGACACTCAGTGCAAACAGCAGGCTGCTAGGCTCTACACCGAGTGGCACATCTGTGTCTGAACTTATACTTGGAACTAACCTAGCAATCACTGGCAACACACTAAATGCATCCGGTACTAGTGGCACAGTTACGAGCACATCTGTAACCACTGCAAATGGAGTCAGTGGTACAGTAGCAAACCCAACAACAACACCAGCGATAACCCTTACATTAGGTGCCATTACACCTTCTTCGGTAGCATCTACTGGAGCTTTGAGTGGCACTAACTTAAGTGGCACCAACACTGGTGATCAAACTATCGCTCTGACTGGGGACGTCACCGGAACGGGAACAGGGTCGTTTGCAGCAACCATTGCAAACAGTGCAGTGACCTTAGCAAAACTGGCGACACTCAGTGCAAACAGTAGGCTACTAGGCTCTACACCAAGTGGCACTTCAGTGTCTGAGCTTATAGTTGGGACAAACCTTTCTATAACAGGTAACACACTCAATGCATCTGGCAGCGGTAGTGGCACCGTTACAAGCACATCGGTCACAACGGCCAATGGAGTCAGCGGTACGGTGGCGAACCCAACGACAACACCAGCGATAACCCTTACGCTAGGCGCTATTACACCTTCTTCGGTAGCCGCCACAGGCACCGTCACAGGTAGTAATTTGAGCGGCACAAATACTGGCACTCAAACTATAAGTCTAACGGGAGATGTCACCGGTTCTGGCACAGGCTCATTCGCAGCAACGATTGCAAACAGTGCGGTTACACTGTCCAAACTAGCGACACTCAGTGCAAACAGCAGGCTGCTTGGGTCTACGCCTAGTGGCACCTCGGTATCTGAGCTTATACTCGGCACAAACCTTTCAATCACTGGTAACACACTCGATGCAACCGGCACTGGTGGTGGCACGGTCACGAGCACTTCAGTCACGACGGCAAATGGAGTGAGCGGTACGGTAGCAAACCCAACAACAACACCGGCAATAACCCTTACACTGGGTGCTATAACACCGTCTTCAGTAGCAGCTACAGGCACCGTCACAGGGTCCAACCTTAGCGGCACGAACACTGGCAACCAAACCATCAGTCTTACAGGGGACGTCACCGGTTCTGGCACAGGCTCATTTACGGCAACTATAGGCAATAACACGGTGACCTACGCGAAGATGCAGTCTGCTAGTGGCATTAAAAAAATAGTCGGCAGTAATGCCTCTTCGTCAACACTCACTGAGCTTACGTTGGGCAGTAATATGTCCATCACTGGGAACGTACTGAACGCAACCGGCACGGGCACAGGCGATGTGGTTGGGCCAGGCAGCGCCTACGACAACAACATTTGCGTCTTTGACACAACGACTGGCAAACTCATAAAACAAGGCGCATGGAAAGACGACGTCAGTGATTTCATTGGACCTAGTGGATCAGTCAGTATGACAACTGGCTTTATGTACATTCCAAAAAGTCCATTTGCCCCAACTGGAATACCAATAAACAGCGGTGCTAGTGGCTTTAATGCACCACTCTATTTGGAAACAAATTCCGTAAATTTCAGAAACTATCTGTGGATACACAACGGGACAGCTTGGAAATACGTAAATTTAACATGAAACACAAATTCCCCTGCGTCGAAAGTATGCGACGAGTTCACCTCTCTAGTGGCCGTGTGGTTCGCGTCTGGCGCGACCGCACCGCGGAACCTCTATCCTCGCACTATGACGACGGTGACATCATGTCGACCTGTGTGGTGCACGCTTATGACGACACGCAGCTACTTGCAGCACTCGCTAAACTGACTGGAGTAAATGCAGTGGAAATTGTCGATGCCGGCGGTCAAGGAACTGTCGTCTACACAGCTTGGCCGTAATTTTTTGACACTCATTTCACCCGCATAAACATTGGGTTTTCTTTAAAATCTACATTTAAAAGTAAAATATTATAGACAGGTCAATTGTGCTGTGGCACTTTGTTGTCGTCGGTGGCGGTGAGCGGTAAGACCAAACTTGAATTAAAAACCAATGAACACGATAAAAATAAAATACAGCACATCGGTCTGCACAGACGCAGGATGGAGATCAGTGTGGGTGAGGGCTACCGCAAGTCCAGTGTCGGCCAAAATGGTCGAGGTTGTTGAAGTCACTAAAATCGGTGGCGAAGATCCTGTAAAAAGTATGTCGGTCAGCGGCTCCCGCCGCCAATCGTTTAACGGGATTTCGATTAGCCAGCGCGAGGTCGGCGCTAAGAAGCGGCTTTCTACCTGTGAGATCCTAAACTAGCCATGACCACTCTCTCCAAAATACCACCGGGAATGGCATTAAGATATTGGGTTCCAAGCAGAGGAAAATGGGTCTTTGAAGTATATTCAAAGGGTCTTAAAAGCACGCTTTTTATAGTGTGCGCCACACATCCAACCAAAGCTTATGCTAAAACGAAGCGATACTGTGATAAATATAAAATTCAATTCAAAGAGGGAGGGTTTTTAATTAACACCTCAATGAATTTTACTAAAATAAAATTCTAATGATCTCCAACCTCATCTCAGCTTTGATCACCGTCGAGTCAGCCGGCAATGATCTTGCCATCGGCGACAACGGACGGGCTCTAGGCCCCCTGCAGATCCACCGCGGGGTGGTGCTGGACGTTAACCGAATCACTGGCAGCCATTACCGTTGGGAGAACATGACCAACCGAGCTCAGGCCCGAGCGGTGTGTGAGGCTTACCTAACACACTACAACAAATCCAATTCCTCAAATCGCGCCTCCATTGAGCAATTGGCACGGCGGTGGAATGGGGGCCCAACTGGGGATCGTAAGGCCTCGACGGTAGGTTACTGGCTTAAGGTTAAGAAGCATTTGAAATAATGTAATGAGTCACTTTAACGGTCCAGATTACGTACCAAAACGAGATGACGAGAGGCTTACAAACCAATTTGAGAGGGTTAAACGCGCAATGTTATCGGGCCAATGGAAAACTCTGGGTCAGTTGCAAGCGGAAACCGGTGACCCGCAATCGAGCATCAGTGCGCAACTACGGCACTTACGCAAAGAACGATTTGGTGGTTACGTTGTGGAAAAGCGATACGAAGGCAACGGGTTGTTTTACTATCGCATCCCATTGATGGGGAAATTGGAGCAGCAATCATTTACGTTTCATGACTAAACCTAAGACAATTAACATTTACTCAGGCACACACCAAGACCTCAGGAATTACTGCAATGCAGCAGGCCTCAAGATGCACGTAGTGGCCGACAAAGCCATTGCAGCTTGGCTGAAGAAAAACAATTTGAGGTCATTTGACCTCGTTAAAGAAAAAACAGAAAAAACAAAATGATAATAAGCGCAACAGGCGGTAATAAGGAGTACGAACCTTGCCCAGAGTACAATGGGAAAGCGGTGTGTGTGGACGTAAGTCCGCTCATGGAGTACGACACCGAGTACGGTAAAAAGATGAAGTTCAAGTTTGTCTTTGAGGTCGACATACTTGACACAGCACAGGATCCAGTCAGGCCCTGGGTGGTCCTGACTAAGCCAATGGTGGCTTCCTTGCACGAGAAGGCCGCATTGACCAAGTTCCTTAAAGACTGGTTTGGCCGGCACCTGTCAGAGACAGAGAACAAAGGCCTCGACCCTGACAGCCTGATCGGGCGGTCGGCAATGTTAGTGGTCGCCCATGAGCCATCGCACGATGGCACTCGCACCTACGCCAACATAAAGCTCATCATGCCCCTCAAAAACGGGGACATCAAACCCTCGGGGCTATGGAAGAGGATAAAAGACCGACCACCGAGGGTCGAGGGCGGTGCACCTAGTGCCCCCCAGCAACAGGTGCTCGACCTCGACAAAATTCAAGTCCATGTGGGTAAGTTCCGAGGATCGCCCATTGGCGCCTTAAACGACGCTGCCGTTAAGGGGCTTGCAGAGCATTGGCTACCAAAAGCTATGGCCAACCAGAGTGCGACCCGCGAGGATAATCAATTGATAGAAGCAATTAACGCGAGGCTCATGGTAATCCAGGCGGCTAACCGCCCAGGGGCCGACGACGACGTACCGTTCTGACAACAAAGTGTGTCGGTGATGGGTAATAGCTTGGGGGGTGCGCATCCTAACACACGCACATTCATTTAACCAAAATAACTCAGTAAAACCATGCCTGCTACAAGAACGATAATATTCGACATAGAGACCGGCCCACTGCCACTCCACCAATTGACCATCCCACCGTTCGTTGCCTCCGAGGTGCGCCTTGGTAACATCAAAAACCCAGATCTTATCGCTGAAAAGATCCTACGTGCGGAGGAGACACACGTCAGCGACTATATCCGCGGCGCCGCCTTGAGCGCCATGTCTGGTCAGGTGTTGTGCATAGGTTACAGCATCGGTAACGAGGAGCCACAGGTGCTCTGTGCAGACACAGACGGTGAGGCAGTGATGCTGCAGCAGTTCTGGGCACTCATCGACAGCGAGCGGCAGCCGAACCTTCTTGGCTTCAATATCAAGCGGTTTGATTTGCCGTTCCTTGTCAGGCGCTCTTGGAAACATAGAGTGCAGGTGCCCTACTGGCTGCGCAACGGCAGGTACTGGAGTGAGCTAGTGGTCGATTTGCGAGAGGTGTGGCAACTCGGAGACTCGCAGGCTCCGGGTAGCCTCGGCGCCATCACTCAATACCTTGGGCTGGGTGGCAAATCCGGCGACGGCGCTAAGTTCAGTGAGCTGTGGCAAAGCGATAGGGCCGCAGCAATAGCGTATTGCCTGAAAGACGTCTCGTTAACCCGAGAGGTTATGCGGTTCTTGGCTCCGGCGTACCTCATTACTGACTACTGATGATTACCTTCTTTGTTCATGGTGTGCCCATTGCGCAGCCCAGGGTGAAAGCGTGCATCCGCGGCAAACACGCTGGGGTATATGATCCTGGAACGGCTAATGCATGGAAAAATCAGGTGATGTCTGCGGGCACTACGGCGGCATATCGGCCCGACCAAGCCACTAAATTTGAGATCATCACGGGGCCGGTCGGGCTCACGCTGCATTTCTTTTTGCCTCGCCCAAAACATCATTCGCGGTCGAACGGTGAGCTAAAACCGACGGCTCCAAAATGGCACACAAGCAAGCCTGACTTGGATAATCTCGTGAAGGCAGTGAAAGACGCGATCACGCAGATTGGGGTAATCTGGGTCGACGATTCGCAGGTAGTTATAAGTTGGAGCGAAAAAATTTACGCAGACCAAAATCATCAAGTCGGAGTGCGGATTACTATAGAAAAACTATGAGCAAAATTATCACAACGAGGTCAATAAAATGGGTAGTGGGAGCGGTCGACGAACCAGTCTTTTCCGACACTCTAACTGCTGTCGGAATTGTGGACGA